>Ga0209578_10000421_pt1 | contig 56645 bp, 51 predicted proteins | sample tdAd472_FD_187127 | JGI IMG/M metagenome (GOLD analysis project Ga0209578, IMG submission 187127) | Marine sediment microbial communities from the Atlantic coast under amendment with organic carbon and nitrate - tdAd47.2 (SPAdes)... | ecosystem: Environmental > Aquatic > Marine > Coastal >...
AAATCGAAGACATCATCATTACCCACCTGCACTATGACCACGTCGGCAACTTCGATCTGTTCCCGAAAGCGCGCTTCCACTTGCAGGACAAGGAAATGCAGTTCGCTACCGGCCGCTACATGCGCCATAAGACGCTGCGCCATTCCTTCGATATCGAGCACGTGACCGGCATGGTCCGCGAAGTCTACAAGGAACGCGTCGTCTTCCATGACGGCGATACGGACCTGTTCCCCGGCATCAAGCTACACTTCATCGGCGGCCATACCATGGGCATGCAGTCGGTAACCGTAGAGACCGCACGCGGACGTGTCGTGGTCGCCTCGGACGCATCGCACCTGTATCACAACATGTGGGACGAAAACCCGTTCCGGACCGTGTTCAATATCGGCGGCATGATGGAAGGCCACGACAAGCTGCGCGTTCTCGCCGGCGACAATCAGGATTTGATCGTCCCGGGCCACGATCCGCAGGTGCTCGATTTCTATCCCGCGCCGTCGCCGGAACTGGAAGGCATCGTCGTTCGCCTTGATGTGCCGCCGCAGAAGTAACGGACGGACCGATGGACTTTCAATTGGGCGGCAAGACCGCACTCGTCACCGGCGCCAGCACAGGCATCGGCGCTGAAATCGCGCGCACCCTCGCTGCGGAAGGTGCATCGGTCACGATCCTTGCGCGGCGCGAGGAACTGATGACGGCGCTCGCTGATGAAATCGCCGCCGCCGGCTCCGAGAAGCCGCGGATCATCTGCGCCGATTTGACCGACCGCGAACGAATGGCGGAGATTGCCGCGGCGGCACAGCCCGACGGCCGCGCCGTCGATATTCTCGTCAATGCGGCAGGGGCATCGCTGCCCATTGACATGTTCGCGGACGACGACACCTGGGATCAATCGCTGGAGCTGAACTTCACGGCAGTCCGCCGCCTGACCCAGGCGCTGCTGCCGGCCATGCAAAAACAAGGCTGGGGCCGGATCATCAATTTTTCCGGGTCGATGGAACCACGCGTCATCAATGCCGCGATTTCCGCCAAGGCAGCATTGCACCTGTGGGCCAAGGGGCTGTCGTGTCAGGTCGCCAAGGACGGCATCACGGTCAACTGCATCCCGCCCGGACGCATCAACAGCGAACAAATTCTCGAACGACTTTACCCGACGCAGGAATCCCGCGACGCCTTCATCAAGTCGAATATTCCGATGGGGTATTTCGGCGATCCCAAGGATGTCGCGCCGCTGGTCGCGTTTTTGGCGTCACCATTGGCGAGCTATATCACCGGCGCCGTGATCCCGGTCGACGGCGGCATGCACTTCTTCGCGCACTGATTAACGTGTGTTAGACGGCGACGTTGTCGATCAGTCGCGTCTTGCCGAGCCAGGCCGCAGCCAGCACGCGCATCGGTCGGCCCTGCGACGGCAACTCCAGCGTTTCCGCATCCCGCACGGCAACATAATCGACGCTAGAGAACCCGGCTTCATCCAGTTGCTGTGTGGCGTCGGCGCAAGCGATTTCAATCGGGTCGCCGCCGGCGACACGCCGCGCTACCCCGGTGATTTCATGATGCAGACGCGGTGCCAACGTGCGTTCGGTATTCGACAGATAAGTGTTCCTGGATGACATGGCGAGGCCATCGCTCTCGCGGATCGTCTCGCCGCCGACAACCTCCACCGGCAAATCCAGATCGCGTGCCATCGACTTGATCACGCAAAGCTGCTGATAATCCTTTTCGCCGAAATACGCGAGGTCCGGCATCGTCTGAATCAGAAGCTTTGCGCACACCGTCGCCACACCGATGAAAAAGTGCGGGCGAAACTCACCCTCCAAAATCTGGCTCAGGCCTTGTACCTCAACCTTGGTGCGATGATCGTCGCGGTACATCTGTGTCATTTCCGGCGCGAACACCAGATCGACCTCGGCCTGCTCCAGCATCGCCAGATCGCGCCGCTCATCGCGCGGATAGGTATTGAAATCCTCGCTCGGCGAAAACTGCGTCGGGTTAACGAATATCGACACCACCTGCCGCTCGGAACGTTCGGCGGCACGGCGCACCAGCGACATATGGCCATCGTGCAGCGCGCCCATTGTCGGCACCAGCGATATGCGATCGCCGGAAAGCCGCCAGCCGCTGACGCGTTCGCGCAATTCCGCAACGGTACGAACGATTTCCATTCCCTCAGCCCTTCGTCTGTCCGACGCCGAAACAGTGCGCGAGCGTCGGAAAGTCGCCCTTGCGGACGTCCGCAGCGTATGCCGCGACAGCCTCTTCGATCAGGGCGCCGGCATCAGCATAGCGCTTTACGAATTTCGGTGTGAAGTCTGCAAATAACCCGACCATGTCCTGCGTCACGAGAATCTGCCCGTCGCACGCCGGCGATGCGCCGATCCCGATCAAGGGAACGCCGCTGCGCGCCGTTACTTCGCGTGCCACGGCCTCGACCGTGCCTTCAATGACGATGGCGAATGCGCCCGCCGCCTCGATCGCTGCGGCATCACGATAGACCTGTTCGGCCCCCGCATCGTCCTTGCCTTGAATTTTAAACCCGCCGCGATGTTCGGCTTTTTGCGGCAAAAGCCCGATATGGCCGAGTACCGGCACGCCCGCCGCAACAATCGCCGCCACGGTTTCGGCCATTTCCTCACCACCTTCGAGTTTTACCGCCTGGCACCCGGTTTCGCGCATGACCCGTGTCGCCGAGGCGACGGCCTGGGCGGGGCTTTCTTCATACGAACCATGCGGCAAATCGACGACGACGCAGGCACGTTCGGTACCCCGCATCACCGCCTGACCGTGTGCGATCATGATGTCCAGCGTCACGCCCCGCGTGGTTTCCAGTCCATAGACCACCATCGCCAGGGAATCGCCGACCAACACCAATTCGCAATGCGGGTCGACGCGCTTCGCCATGGGCGTATCATAAGCCGTCAGACACACAACCTGTCCAACACCCTTGCGCGTGCAAATATCCGATGCTTGAAGCCTGGATGCTGCCATTTTTATGGCCGCTCCTCTTCCCGTCTTGAATGTTCTCCCGCGCAGAACCTATCGCAGATATATTGCGCCGCACAATAGCGAAATTCCGGGTATAAATTCAAAAATGTCTTGCCGCCAAGGCGTTAGACGATGTCCTTATGTGGATATCTTTTTATTATCTTGTGGATAATATTTCACAACGTATCTTTGTTTCGACTCGAAGAGTCTCCATTATCTTTTTGATTTTTAAATCGTTTTCCCGGTCGAAACGCCCAATAAAGCACGCCGGCGAACAGCACCAGAAAGATAATCACAAAATACTCTTCAAGTAGCGCCGTCACCTGTCTTGCTCCCGGATTTTTACAGCCGCATCTCGTCGCAGCGGGTGTTTGACAACCCGGCATGCCGTTTTAACGTTCAACGGCATTTTACGCGGTAATGGCCGATCTTGCGAGGACAGCCGATATGTTACGACGCCACACGCTGACAAGTCTGATGATACTCGGTCTGCTCGCCGGGCTGACCGCTTGCGATGACGGCATCGACATTGATGCGCACCGCCGCGGCAGCGCTGAAAGCTACATGATCGCAATTGCGCATCCGCTGGCGGCGCAGGCAGGGTACGATGTTCTGGCCGCCGGCGGCAGCGCCGTCGATGCCGCAATCGCCGCCGAAATGGTACTGACGCTGGTCGAGCCGCAATCGTCCGGGATCGGCGGCGGCGCTTTCATGGTGCATCACGACGCGTCGGCGAACGCGGTCGACACCTATGACGGGCGCGAAACCGCCCCGGCGTCGGCACACGCGGATATGTTTCTCGACGCCGCCGGAAAGCCCCTGCCGTGGCCCAAGGCAGCGCTCGGCGGACGCGCCGTCGGCGTGCCGGGCCTAATGCGTATGTTGGCGCTGGCACACGCGGCGCACGGCGTCCTGCCTTGGGGTGATCTTTTCCAACCGGCGATCCGCCTTGCCGAAGACGGCTTTACCGTCACGCCCCGGCTTGCCGGGCTGTTGGCGGCGGATACGGAAATGCCGGGTATCCCCGGCACGCGGGAATATTTCTATCCGAACGGCAAACCGCTCGAAGCCGGCACCACGCTTAAGAATCCTGCGCTGGCCAAGGTCTTGCGACAGGTCGCGGACACAGGTGCCGCCGTCTTTTATGCCGGTGACATCGCCAAAGGCATCGCCGAAACGGTTTCCGCTGCCGCCTTTAACCCCGCCGACATGACGACCGAGGATCTTGCCGGATACGTCGCGAAAAAGCGCGCCCCCGTCTGCGTCAGCTACCGCGAATACCGGGTTTGTGGCATGGGGCCGCCGTCATCGGGCGGCATTCTGGTCGGGCAGGTGCTCGGCATGCTGGAACATTTTGATCTTGCCGCTCTGGAGCCGTTCTCCGCCGAGGCCGTGCATCTTCTTGTCGAGGCCAGCCGTCTCGCCTTCGCCGACCGCGCGCTATATGTCGCGGACAGCGACTTCGTGCCGGTCCCGGTCGAGGGACTGCTGGCCCCCGGCTACCTGGCGGGGCGCGCCCGGTTAATCAGCACGGACAAGCGCATGCCGTTGGCCGGCCCCGGCCGGGCCGGGCGCACGGCATGGCATTGGCGCGGCGGAGACGATGCCACGAAAGGCTTGTCAACGACCCATTTCACGGTGCGCGACCGCTATGGCAACGTGGTGTCGATGACTGCCAGCATCGAGCGTGCGTTCGGCTCCAAGCATATGTCGCAGGGGTTCCTGCTGAATAACGAATTGACGGACTTTTCGTTCCGCGCCCAATCCAAAGGGTATCCGGTCGCCAATGCACCGGCACCCGGCAAACGTCCGCGCAGCACAATGTCGCCGACTATTGTCTTCGACAAGGCGGGCACACCGGTGCTGGCCATCGGCTCGCCTGGTGGCTCGCGGATTGCGGGCTATACCCTGAAGGTCATTCTCGGCGTCATCGACTGGAACATGCACGTCGCCGACGCCATCGCTTTGCCGAATATCGTCAGCCGTGGCGGGCCGGTCGAGATCGAGGCGGGCACAGTTGCGGAAGCGCTGAAACCGGCGCTGGAGGCCATGGGCCACGAGGTCCGGGTGCGCGAAATGACCAGTGGCCTGCATGGCATTTATTTCAGGAACGGCAAAATGACCGGCGGCGCCGATCCCCGACGCGAAGGCGTCGTATTAGGCGAATAAAGCGCGAAGGCGGCGTGTTGGGCGAATAGGCCGGCGATCAGACGTCCGGTGCGCGCGGCGGGATATCGTCCGGAATCGTGATGCGAAAGGCCGTCCCGCCGTCATCGGAGCGCAGCAATGCCACATCGCCGCCGTGACCGACGGCGACTTCGCGCACGATCACCAATCCGAGGCCGGTACCGCCCTTTCGACTGGACCCGGCAAATGCCTTGAACAGGTTCTCGCGTGCTTTTTCGGGTAACCCGGGACCGTCGTCGATGACGTCGATCAGGATATTTCCGTCCTCGACAACCGTGGCGATGGTGATGCTCTTCGCCCCCGCCTGCGCCGCGTTGGCGCAAAGGTTGTGAAGCGCGCGCAAAAGATGGCGCCGATCGGCAACGATTTCCAAATCCGGATCGATGCTAATGTGCCAGTCCGTCTTCACTGCCTCGTCCGACATTTCCAGAATGCCTTGCAGTTCCTCGGCCAGATCGCGCAACACAAAATTGCGTGGCCGGAGCATCAACATCTCGTCGGAAGCATAATTGAGAGTCTGGCTGCACAGATCGATGGCCCGGTCGATCGCCTTCATCAGACGCGGCGTGACACGTTTGACCTCGGGGTCCTCGATCAACTGAAGCTTGTCGGACACCAGAACCGCCGTCGCCAAAGTATTGCGCAGATCATGGTTGATCTTGGCCATGGCGCTGCCCATCGCCGCCAGGCGATTTTTCTGTTTCAGCGATACCTGCACCTGGGTCTGCATTTCCGCGAGTTCGTACTGCGCCGTACCGATTTCGTCGCCACGCGGCGTCACGCGGACGATCCGTGTCACATCTTCGGGGTTCTCGCGGAAGCGGATCATATCGTGGGTCAGGCGCCGGATCGGCCGAACGATCATCCATTGCAACGACAGGTAAACCAGCGATGCCGTTATCAGTGAAATCACCAGGGAAAGATTGAAGATGCGCCAGGAGAAATCGAGCATGGCAGCGCGCATGGTCTTTTCCTCGAACAACACCTCGACCGTCAAATTCGGCTGCTTTGGCGGCATGCCAATGGCCCGGATCACCCGGTTATCGGTTCGCCCCATGGCATCGAACGCTTCCGTGACGAGGCTGAAGAAGGTTTCCTTGCGCATGTCGACGGTCAGATCAGGTGCCGGCGGCATGTCGCCGCCGACCATCAACATGCGCCGGTCCGCGCGGTTGACGATGATCGCCAATGCATCGGTTTGGTGCAAAAGCGTATTTTCCAGATCCTGGTTCGGCTGTGTCTCCGGCGTCGCATCCAAGGCCAGCATCGACAAGTAGGCGCGCTGGATAAAATCCTCGATATAACTTTGCCGAAAGCGTGCCACCGACGGCGTCCAGATCAACACTTCGGCCAGCATCACGAAGCTGATCGTCAGGATCAGAAGCCGGGTCGAAAGGTTGATGAAACGCTTGCGCGGTATGTCCTGAGCGTCGTCCATAAATGCCGTTTTTCGTCCGTTCAGCCGAATTTAGACAGGAAACGAACGATTTTGCGGGTTTTTTCGCTGAAAAGCGATGCCGTATAAAAACTGCCGGCGGCCCGCTTGCTGACTTCGCCGAATGTCGGGTACGGCGCGATCATCGTCGCCATGCCGCCGATCTTGATGTTCTGCGACATTGCCAACACCCAAGTCTGGATCAGTTCACCGGCATGCGGCCCGGCGATCCCACAGCCCAGGATAACGCCTTTCTTCGTCGTGATCGCCTTCACCATGCCTTCTGTCTCGCCCTCGGCCTGGGCGCGGTCGTTTTCATGGAACGGCCAGCGGAGCACACGAATATCGGCGCCATGTTTGTCCCTGGCCTGCGCCTCGGTCAGGCCGACCTGCGCCAATTCGGGCGACGTGTAGGTAACCCATGGGACCGTTGAATGATCGGCCTTGGCCGGAAGGCGGAACAGCGCATTCTTGATGACGATCCTGGCGTGATACCCGGCGACATGCGTAAACTGGAGACCACCCGCGACATCGCCGATGGCAAAAATTTTCCTGTTCGATGTGCGCAGCCGGGCATCGACGTCAATGCCTTTCGGCGAATACGCCACACCGGCGGCCTCAAGATTGAGGCCATCGACGTTGGCTCGGCGTCCGGTCGCAATCAAAAGATGAGAGCCGGAGACTTTTTCCTCGGCCCCGTCCATGTCCAACACCACATCGATGCCGTCACCCGCCTTTTCGATGCGCGCGATTTTAATCCTTTCGCGGATGACGATTCCGTCTTCGTGCAATTGGCGGCGTACCACGTCGACCAGTTCCGGGTCGTCCTTGGGCATAACGGTGAACAGCTCCAGCACGGTCACCTTGCAGCCAAGATGGCGATGCGCCTGCGCCAATTCGATGCCGATCGGCCCACCACCGATCACAATCAGATGTTCGGGCAGCGTATCGGCATAAAATACCGTCTCGTTCGTATAGTAATCGACGCTGTCGAGACCAGGAATCGGCGGTACGAACGCCGACGAGCCGGTGGCGATCACGAAACGTCGTGCCGTGATCCGCGTGCTCCCCGCTTCGATGGTCTTGCCGTCGATGAAACGGCCGGCGGCTTCGATGACATTGACGCCGAGCCCAGTGAAGCGTTCCACGGAATCATTGGGTTCAATGGCCGCAATGGTGCCATGCACGTGTTTAAATACACGTTTGGCATCGATCTCCGGCGCCCCCGTATCGACGCCGAAGCGCCCAGCATCGCGGACATGCTGCGCCGCATGACCCGCCGCCAACAGCGCCTTGGACGGTACACAGCCGAAATTCAGGCAGTCGCCGCCCATTTTGTGCTTTTCGACAAGCACCGTGTCAGCGCCCATCTGCTGCGCGCCCGCGGCCACGGAAAGCCCGCCGGAGCCGGCGCCAATCACGCAGATATCTGTCTTGATGTTCCCGGGCATGCCTAGTCCCCTTTCTGCGTCGTGGGTGCGCCGCCCTTGATGCGCTTGTAGAATACCGGCACCAACGACAGCGCCGCCAGTCCCAGGATCGGTAACAGGACTTCCGGTGTAAAGATAATGCCGAGATCCGGCGTACCACCGTGCTCGAATACGCTGCCAAGGCCGCTGCCGACGCTGACATAGACCAGCGACCCCGGCATGATCCCGAAGAACGTGCCGACCACGTACGTTCTGAGCGGCACGCCCAGAAACGCAGGCACCAGATTGACCAGCCAGAACGGGAACAGCGGCACCAGACGCAGCACGAACATATAGCTGAGAGCGTTTTCGTTAAAACCCGCTTCCATCTTGCGGATCGCGCCGCCGGCCTTGGACCGCAACATGTCGCCGAGCGCATAACGTGCGATCAGGAAAATTGCCGTCGCACCCAGCGTCGCACCGGTAATGACATAGGCACCGCCGACAGCGGTGCCGAACACGAAACCACCGGCCAACGTCGCCCAAACGGCACCCGGCACCGACAACGCCACCATGGCGCAGTACCCGGCGATAAACAGTACCGCCGCCAAGACGCGGTTGTCCGCCGTCCAGCCGAGCAGAAACTCACGGTGGTCCTTTAGCGCCTGAAAGGACAGGAAGCGATCCAGATCGAAGGCAAACACCGCAACCATCGCCGCCACGACCACCAAGAGCGGCGCCAGCCGCTTCACGGCTGATTTCGACGGCGACGCGCCGTTTGTCGTTTCAGGCGAGCGCCCTTGATCGCTCATGATCGTTATCCCGTTTCAAAATATCAGACCTCGTTTTCCGGTCGATTCACAAACCGACCGGCATCTTTCCCCGGCGCCCGAAGGCCCCGTTTCTCCGGCATTGTCGCCATTGCACCCCCAAGAGCAACCAACGTTCCGCTAACATGCGCTCAAGTTCGCGTGAACAATCGGAAATCATTTAATTTTTTTTCATGCAAAAACATCATCGGCATCGTTGACTTGCCTGCGCCAAGCCCGTATACAGCGGGCGATTTTGCAAGGAGAAGTTCCGTGAAACGCACGTATCAGCCAAGCAAGCTTATTCGCAAGCGCCGTCACGGCTTCCGTCACCGCATGGCGACGGTTGGTGGCCGCCGCGTGCTTGCAAACCGCCGCGCCAAGGGCCGTAAGCGCCTGTCCGCTTAAGGGCGGGCGGTCGTTTCCGCGTCCGCATGTCCCAGTCCCATATACAGCAGGGTCTCTCACGCCTGAAGAAACGGCGTGAGTTTCTTGCCGTTGCTGGGGCCAAGCGCAAATGGGCAACCCCCGGCATGGTGGTGCAAGTTCGCAAACGTCGGTCCGGTGAAGCCGGAGACGACGTCGTTCGCGTCGGCTTTACGACCAGCCGCAAGGTGGGGAACGCCGTTATCCGTAACCGCGCGCGCCGCAGGTTACGTGCCTGCGTCGATGCGGTATTACCGGGTCAGGTCAAGCCGGGCCTGGATATCGTTGTTATCGGCCGCGCCCAGACCCCGGCACGGCCATTCGAGGCCCTGAAAGACGATTTCTTGAAAAGCCTGAAGAAACTCGATGCCTATCAGCTTTCGCCGGAACAGGGTGTCCACAATGTCTGAACCGGTACTTTCCGGTACGTTGGGCCATATTGCCGCCCAACCTCTGCGTCTTGTGATCGCCCTTTACCGCTATGGCGTATCCCCGTTTATCCCGGGAACGTGCCGATTTCACCCAAGCTGCTCCAACTATGCCGAAGAAGCGCTTTGCACACACGGCGCGGTGCGGGGAAGTTTTCTTTCATTAAAACGCATCTTGCGTTGCCACCCCTGGGGGGGTTCGGGGTACGATCCCGTCCCCACCGCCGAACCGGTCGAACCAACAGACCGACAAGGGAGCCCTGAACACCCATGAACGACCAAAAGAACATGATCCTGGCCATCGCTTTGTCGGTTGCCATTCTGGTGCTGTTCGAGACTTTCTTTAACACCAGCGCGGTGCCGCCGGAGCAGGCCCAACAGCAGGCCCAGCAACAACAGCCTGCCGGACAGGCAACACCTGGCGCGCCTGTAGCCGGCGCCACACCGCAAGCCCCGGCAATCCCCGGCGGCGCCCCTGTCCCGGCAACGGACGCGATCATTGAACAAAGCCGCAAGGCGGCCCTGGCCAGCGTCGAGCGTGTACGCATCAACGCCCCGCGTCTGCACGGATCGATTTCGCTGAAAGGCGGCCTGCTCGACGATCTGACGATGATCGACTACCGCAAGACCATCGATCCCGATAGCGCGGAGATCGTTCTGCTGTCACCGCGCGGCTCCGTGAACGCATATTACGCGGGATACGGCTGGACCGGTGCCGAGGGCACAGCGCTCCCGGGCCTGGATACGGTCTGGACCGCGGACCGCGACACGCTGACGGTGGACAGCCCGGTAACGCTGACGTGGAATAACGGTCAGGGCCTGGTTTTCAAACGCACCTTCGCCATCGACAAGAATTACATGTTCACGGTCGATCAGAGCGTCGAGAACACCACTTCCGCGCCGGTGACCCTTTACCCTTATGGACTGCTGAGCCGCTACGGCACGCCCAAAACGACGGGGTTCTACATCCTGCATGAAGGGCTGCTGGGCGTTATCGACGGACAGCTCAAGGAAGTCGACTACGACGACCTCAAGGACGAACCCGCCGGCATTTCCCAGGAATCGACAGGTGGCTGGATCGGGATTACCGACAAATACTGGCTGGCGACGCTTATCCCCAATCAGGCCGAAAAAGTGCACACCCGCTTCCTGCATCGCAAGGAAGGTCTGGTCGATGTTTACCAGACGGACTATCTGGGGGCGGCCGTGGCCGTGCCTGCCGGTGGCAGCGCCAAGGCTGAAACGCATATGTTCGCCGGTGCCAAGGAAGTGCATCTTCTCGACGGCTACGCTGAAGACTTCAACATCACCAATTTCGACCTCGCGATCGACTTCGGCTGGTTCTACTTCCTGACCAAGCCGATCTTCCTGGCACTGTTGTGGCTGCACGGGATCGTCGGCAACCTGGGGATTTCGATCCTTCTGCTAACCGTCGCGATCAAGGCGATTTTCTTCCCGCTCGCCAACAAGTCGTACGTGTCGATGAGCAAGATGAAGAAGCTGCAGCCGCAAATGGTCAAGCTGCGCGAGCGTTTCGCCGAGGACAAGGTGAAGCTCAATCAGGAAATGATGGCGCTCTACAAGCGCGAGAAAGTAAACCCGGCGTCCGGGTGCTTGCCAATTCTGGTGCAGATTCCCGTGTTCTTCGCGCTCTACAAAGTGCTGTTCGTCACCATCGAAATGCGTCACGCGCCGTTCTTCGGCTGGGTGCATGACCTGTCGGCGCCGGACCCGACCAATCTGTTCACGCTGTTCGGCGTTATCGACTGGATGCCGCCGGACATCATGCACCTTGGGGTGTGGCCGCTCATCATGGGCGCGTCCATGTATATTCAGCAAAAACTGAACCCGCAGCCGGCCGACCCGATACAGGCGAAAATCTTCCTGTTCATGCCGCTGTTCTTTATGTTCCTGCTAGCCAAATTCCCGGCCGGTCTGGTCATTTACTGGGCCTGGAACAACACGCTGTCGATCATCCAGCAGTGGATCATCATGCGGCGCATGGGGATCAAGGCCAAGGAAGCCCTGAACTGACCCGGACCGCACTGCGGCCGAAAGGTGCGAAATGAGCTCCGGCGACTATGAACCGTCCGAGATCGAAGCCGGCAGATTGCTATTCGCCGGTGATATGACCTTCGTGCTCGGCGCGAAGGAAATGTCGCAGATTCCGACCGGCAACATTCCCGAGATCGCTTTTGCCGGACGCTCCAATGTCGGCAAGTCGAGCCTTTTGAACGCGCTCACCGGGCGCAAGCAATTGGCGCGCACCTCCAACACGCCCGGGCGCACGCGCGAGGTCAACTTCTTCAATGCCGGCGATCGTTTGATGCTCGCCGATTTGCCCGGTTACGGCTACGCGCGGGTTTCAAAATCCGAAGTGAATGCCTGGACCCGACTGATCGAGGACTACCTGCGCGGTCGCGTCCAGTTGCGCCGTTGCTGCCTTTTGGTCGATGCCCGCCACGGGCTGAAGGATTCCGACCGCACCGCCATGAATATGATGGATCAGGCGGCGCAGAACTATCAGATCGTACTGACCAAGTGCGACAAGGTGAAGCCGGGACCGCTCAAACGTCTGCTCGAAGCGACCCATGCGGAGTTGGCGAAACACGGCGCGGCGCATCCCACCATCATGTGCACCAGCTCGCGCGACAATGAAGGTATCGCCGAATTGCGCGCCGAGTTGACCAGACTGGCCGAGTAGAGCGGCAACACCTGTGCCAGGATTAGACGTTGTCGTGACGGCGCTTACGCGGCACGGCGCTAACCGTTTTTTCATCGTCCACGTTTATTTTCGTGCGGAAATGCTTTAACCCTCCGCCTTTCCAGAGATTTTGTTACATTTTCAACCTGCATGAGTTAGTTTTCCGGCCATGAGCAAGACACACGACGAAAACCGCGAGGCGAACCTCGCCAAGGCATCCGTTCTTTCCGAAGCACTGCCGTACATGCGGCGCTTCAACGGGCGGACCGTGGTCGTCAAATTCGGCGGCAACGCAATGGGCGATCAGGAACTGTTCGATCTGTTCGCGCGCGACATGGTGCTTTTGCGTCAGGTCGGGATCCGCCCCATCGTCGTGCACGGCGGCGGCCCGCAGATCGGCGCCATGCTGGAAAAGCTCAACATCAAATCCGAATTCATCGACGGTCTGCGTGTCACCGATCAGGCAACGATCGACGTTGTCGAAATGGTGCTGTCGGGGTCGATCAACAAACAGATCGTATCGGCCATCAATAATGCCGGCGGCACCGCTATCGGTCTTTCCGGCAAGGACGGCAACCTGATCCGCGCCGAGCGCCTGCAGCGGACCAAACGCGATCCGGACAGCAATATCGAACGCGTCATCGACCTCGGTCTGGTCGGCCAGCCCAAGGTAATTTCACCGCTGGTGCTGGAGAGTTTTGAGGATAGCGACGTCATCCCGGTGATCGCGCCGATCGGCATCGGCCCGGACGGTGAAACGCTGAACATCAACGCCGACACCGCCGCCGGCGCCATCGCCGCAGCGACACAGGCTTCGCGCATGTACATGCTGACCGATGTCGAAGGCGTGTTGGATGCGGACAAGAATCTGATTTCCGATCTCAAAGTCTCGGAAGCGCGTGCAGCCATCGAAAGCGGCGTTATTTCGGGCGGAATGATTCCGAAGATCGAAACCTGCATTGATGCCATACAGGGCGGTGTCGACGGCGCCGCGATCATCGACGGCCGTGTCGCTCACACGGTTCTGGTTGAATTGTTCACCGCCGGCGGTGCCGGCACGCTGATCACGCGTGGATAACCAATTCTACAGTTGCTTGATGAACTCGAGCTGCCAGGTCAGGTCACTGTCCGACATAGGATAACCGCCGCCGCGCGCACGCAATGTGTCGCGTGGGCGCACAAGCCCGAGCTTTTGCTGCACGATCTCTGCCGTTTCTGCCGTTAACCCGGCGCGCCAGGAAAGCGCCACACAGCCTTTGGCGCTGCGCGTTTCACGCACTCGTTCGACAATACGAATAGGCACATCCGACATCACCGCCAGGATCGCTTTGGCGAACTTGATATTACCGTTGTTCAGTTGCTTGACCAGCGCCGCTTCGTCCAGCGTTCCGGCGGCCCAATCGGCGGCGGCCCGGTCGAACACATTGTCGTCGTCGAGCCGCACACCGGTATCGGCGCTCTCTCCGTCCGCGTCTTCGGGGAGCAGCGCAATGCCGTCACCAAGCCGCTTCAACACGATATCCCTGACGGCGGTCGTCGCTTCGATAGACAGATCGTTGCGCGCCTGCATCCGCTTCAACGCATCTTCGGCGACGACCTGTGCGACCTTGATCGCCGACTTGGACGGCAGTTTCGGGCGCATCGCCAACGGCATGTGCCAAAGGTCGATGTTCGCGGCGTCGGCAATCACGCGATCAAGCGTTTCTTCGCGGATCTGCGCACTCGCGTTCCCGAGCAAAAGCGCAATCGCCTCGGTGTCCGCGGTATCGACAATCGCGTCGCTCACTTCGCCTGAAACGCCCTGGCGTTCGGAAACGGCGGAAACGGCGCCAGGTGACGGTTTCGCCCGGATGATTTCGATTAGATCCTGATCGCTGAGGACGGGCGAAAATTTGAGCACCGGGGTCGCGACAATTGATTCGACATCCCACGCCAGCCGCTTGATCACATCCGACGGCACATCGGCAACCTCGCGCAGTGCCTCCGACAGTATCTGGCGAACCCGGGTCACCTGGTCCTTGGCCAGAACCATCAGCGCCTCATGCGCCAATTCGCGCAACCGTACGCTGTCCCAGCCCTCGCCAGCCGCCATATGGGCGATTTTTTCTGCGAGAACGGCGCGCACCGTTTCATCGCCATCGCGCGATAACAATGCGTCGGCATGCATCGGCGACGCCGGATTCGCGGCCACTGCCAAACGCACGGCAACGGATTTGTCCTCAGCGAGGAAATACAGCAATTCCGGCGCGATATCGGTATCCACAGCCAGCTCTAGGCGAGCTTTCTCGTCACCCTTGTAAGCGATCGCTTTCGCGTCTTCGTAAGAAATAGCCATTTTTTCCGCGGTATCGGATGTGTATCCCAGAATGTCGAATACCGCGCGCGCCCGCCGTTAGCAATACGGGACAGCTGCAGTCAGGCGCGCTCCGTCATATTGGAGAAGAATTCGATGTTCCAATCGATGTCCTCGTCGGACATCGGAAAAGTCAGGTCGTCTTCCGGCTCTATAATTTCGGACGGTGCGATCCGCCCCATCTGCTGCTGGATCATGACGATCATCGATGCCGGCATTTGCGCTTTGCCGATCAACGCGACAATCCCGGTCGGGTTTTTCTCGACAAAAATTTTTCGCGCCATCGCCACATCGACACCGGCGCGCGAGATAAGGGCCGCAAAGACAAAAGCATGATCGCCGGCCTGCAATGCCTTGAGCACCACTTTATCCTGCAATTTTCCGGCCGCCAGCAGCCGATGCGCGGTGTCGAGCGGTGGTTCGACCTTGAGAAAATCGAAGCCGGGAGCCAGCGCTTTCTTTTCAACGCCGTCGCCCCCCAATCGGTCGCGCACGATATCGCTGACGGCGGCCATGGTCGGCGCGTCGAGGTCGGCACGCTCGCTCAGCGCCTGCAACAGATTCTCGGCAATGAACCCGGCCATCCGCTGCGCCGCACCTTCCGGCAGATGCTTGCGCGCAACCAGCGGCTGCTGCCAAAGCGCGCAATCTTCCGACCGGTTGATCAGATCGTCGAGCGCTTCCTCGCGAATCTGCGCGCCACCGTTGCCAAGCAGATCGGCAATCCCCTCGACATCGTCGGTATCGATGATCGCATCGGCCAGATTTTCCGACACCCCGTCGCGCCGGGCGATCGCTGCGACCCCGCCGGGTGCAGGGCCTTTGTCGATGATTTCAATCAGGTCAGCTTCGGTAAGGACAGGCGAGAATTCGAGAACCGGGCCGGAAACCTCGATTTCAATATCGTTGGCAAGGGTCCGAATAATATCGGATGGCGCGTCGACGACGTCTTTCAGTGCCTGCGAAAGAATGGCGCGGACCTTTGTCATCTGGTCGCTCGCCAGCATCTCCAGCGCCTCATATGTCTGCTGGTGAACTTTTTCCGACGCTTCGCGGCTCAAATCGGGGGCGACATGCGCGATTTTCCGGGCCAGACCGCCGCGGACGTCCGCATCTTCGTCATGGGCCAGCAGTATGTCCGTCTGACGCGGCGCAGCCTCGTTGACGGCAACCGCGCGGCGGACATCCACCGACGCATCCTCGGCCAGGTAATACAGAAGTTCGGGGGACAGGTCGGCGCGTTCAGCAAGCGCCGCACGCACGGCGGAGTCGTCGCTGCGCGCAAGTTCCTTCGCGCGCTCGTAGCTGATCTCTCCCTCGCCGAGAATCCCGGTCATGCCATACACATTCCCAAACGACGGATACGCAAGCGCACACCCGCCTGGTTTTGCTATTCAGGCATTTCGAGCGGCGCGCCGGGTGGTGGCGCCATCTCGAAGCCCCCCTTGCTTCTTTTCTTAACCGAATACATTGCCGCGTCCGCGCGCGCAAGAAGGTCGTCCAGTGACTCCTCGAGCTTGGGATCGAAGAACGCGACACCGATGGAGATTCCGAGCGGATGGTCGTCGTCACCGGACATCGATATCATTTGCTTGCTGGTCTCGATCAGCTGTCCGGCGCGCTTTTGGCTGGTCGGCTCGTCGATCCCGTCAAGCCACATCGCAAATTCGTCGCCACCAAGACGCGCCACCAGATCCCCCGGACGCGAGAAATTGATCAGCATATCGCGCAGGAACAAAATTGCATCATCGCCCGCCTGGTGACCATGCACATCGTTGACGCGCTTGAAGTTGTCCATATCGACATAAAACATCGAAGCCGTCTGGCCGCTGCGCTCGAGCCTGGAAATACGTCGCGGCAATTCTTCCTCGTAAAAGGCACGCCTGTTCAAAAGGCCGGTCATTCCGTCGGTTCTGGACAGCTTGACGATCCGTTCGTGATTGGCGATCTGTTCATTGGCGATGCCGAGTTGGTTGGCGACATCGGTCAACATCAGTCGATGATCGTTGTCCCAGGCTTCGCCCTTTTTAGGCTTCCACATTGCCAGCGCGCCGTTGACGTCGCTGCGGTATTGCGTCGATGCCAGAAGCGCCGACCAGTTGCCGATATCGACGTTGATAACATCGCCAGCCTTCAGCCCGGTGATCCTTGACGCTAATTCGTCGACGCCGTCGACATTCCCGTACTCCGCCGCAACCGCGAACGCATCGCGCTCGTCGTCTTCACGGTAAATGCGCGACCCCGCCGCGCCGAGTGCGCGGGCCGACGCCGTGGCAGCGGCCATCAACATGTCATGCGGTTCGATTTCATCGCGAATCTGCGAAACGATATAGTTCAATAGCTGTTCGCGATGCCGCGCGCGGGCCAACGCGGCTTCGCTTTCGCGTTCTTCGGTGACATCGCGGCAGTTACCGCGGCACCCGATCCAGGTCTCGCTGTCGTCGTCGTGCTTGACCAATGGCAGCGCCGAAACGACGACGCACGCCGTCGATCCGTCCTTGTTCTTCATCCACATTTCGACGTTGTCGAGCTTGCGGGTCGTCGTGAACGGGAACGGCGTATATTCATCAGGGTCGATCACGAAGTTACGGACTTCCTGGCCCACCAGTTCGTCCGCCTTGTGGCCGAGCGCGCCTTGCGGCGAAACGAAGATCAACTTGCCGCCGCTGTCCACTTCCCATGAAAAGTCGCTGGAAATCTCGACCAGGTCTTTATAGCGCTGGCGTGATTCGACCAGGGTCGTGCGTAAATTGCGCTCCATGGTCAGGTCGCGCGCCAATAACAGGGTTTTCTCGACCGCACCATTTGCATCGAGAGAGGGAATCGCCGTCACGTCGAGCACAAGCTCGCCACGGCTGGTCACAATGGTCAGTGTCGCATTGGCGATACTGGCGCTTTCCATGGCCTTGCCGATCAGCGTTTCGATATCGGCGACCGCACCGCCCGCAAGCGCCTTTTCAAGCCCGGTACCCTTGGCGTTGGCAAGCAAGGTCTTGCCGTCGGCACCCAGCAACAATGCCGGACCCGGATAGCCGGCGACGAGCTTAACGTCGCTGTCACTCGCCTGAACCGCTTCAGCCGGTACAGAAGCCTCATTGGCCATCAATTTGCCCGTTCAATGTTGTCTCCCTGCATTCATACTAGAAGATGCGTCCTAACGGTGCCAAGGCGCGATTTTATTAGCTTTTCTTTTGTCCCTTGCATCGGATACGACACGAACGTTAAGTAATCCTGTAATGAATTCAGACAACAAAACAATGAAGCCCGGTAAGATCCGTATTCGGCCGGATGAACTATGTACCGCCGAGGTCTGGATCTTCGACCTCGACAATACGCTGTATCCGGCATCGTCCCGTCTGTTCGACCAGGTCGACTGGAAGATGACGGATTTCGTCAGCAATCTTCTGGACCTGCCGCGCGACGAAGCACGTGCTGTCCAAAAGCAGTATTTCCGCGAGTTCGGCACCACCATGCGCGGTTTGATGACGCGCCACGACGTCGATCCGGCGGTTTTTCTGGAATATGTGCACGACATCGATCTGGCGCCGATCTCCGCCGATCCCGTGCTGATTGCCGCACTCGAAAAGCTTCCGGGGCGCAAAGTCATCTTCACCAACGGCTCGACCGCACATGCGGAGAACATCACCCGGCATATCGGCATCGACCATCATTTCGAGGGATGCTTCGATATCATCGACGCCGGCTATGTCCCGAAACCGGCAACAGACACCTATGACGCCTTTTGCCGCCGCTTCGACATTGATCCCGCCGAAGCGGTGATGGTCGAGGACATGGCCAAGAACCTTGTGCCGGCGGCAGAACTGGGCATGACCACGGTGTGGCTGGATACCGGCGTCGGGTGGTCGCGCGAGACCGCGGACGACGGCCACGTGCACCATCGCATCGAGGACCTGGCGCCATGGCTTTCGGAGATTACGGGGGATCTACCGCCCGGCTCCCTGCCCGGTTGACACCCTCAGCGCTTGGCGGCACATTCCGGGCGCACCTAGCGGCTTCTCGCCCTTACATTCTACGATAGAGGAACATCATGGATACCAGCCAGCTTGAACAGATCATCGACGCCGCATGGGAAGACCGCGCCAACGTCTCGCTGACCACCAAGGGCGAAATCCGCGAGTCCGTCGAAACCGCGCTGAAACTGCTCGATACCGGCGAGAAGCGTGTCGCCGAGAAATCGGGCGATGAATGGGTCGTGAACCAGTGGTTGAAGAAAGCCGTTTTGCTGTCGTTCCGACTCAACGACATGAAACCGATCCCGGGCGGGCCGGGTGGCGCGCACTGGTGGGACAAAGTGCCGTCAAAATTCGAGGAAATGGGTGAAAACGCCTTTCGTGCCGCCGGTTTCCGTGCCGTGCCGGGCGCCATCGTCCGCCACAGCGCATTCATCGACAAGGACGTCGTGCTGATGCCGAGCTTCGTCAATCTGGGCGCCTATGTCGGCGAGGGCACCATGGTCGATACTTGGGCCACGGTCGGGTCGTGCGCGCAGGTCGGCAAGGGCGTGCACCTTTCGGGTGGCGTCGGGCTGGGCGGGGTTCTGGAACCGCTGCAGGCCGGTCCCGTGATCATCGAGGACAACTGCTTCATCGGCGCTCGCTCGGAAGTGGTCGAAGGCGTGATCGTCGGTGAAGGTTCGGTTCTGTCGATGGGTGTTTTCATCACGTCGACGACGAAAATCATCGATCGTAACACCGGTGAGATTTTCATTGGCAAGGTGCCGCCGTATTCCGTCGTCGTGCCAGGCGCCATGCCCGGCAAGCCGTTGCCGGACGGCACGCCCGGTCCGTCACTGGCATGCGCCGTGATCGTCAAACGCGTCGATGCGCAGACCCGCTCCAAGACGTCGATCAATGACCTCCTCAGAACCTGACGCGCTCGCCGTATCCGAAGCGCTGATCCGCCACGCCAGTGTCACACCGGTCGATGCCGGGGCGCTCGACGAGTTGATTTCGTTTCTGACGCCGCTGGGGTTTGAGTGCCACGACCTGACATTCGATGACCCCGCCGGAGAGCCGACGCGCAACGTTTATGCGCGGCTCGGCAGCGACGGCCCGAATTTCTGCTGGGCCGGGCACACCGACGTCGTGCCGCCGGGTGATCTGGAAGACTGGTCGTCGGATCCGTTCAGCCCGGAAGTCCGTGACGGCCGGTTGTACGGCCGGGGTGCCGCCGACATGAAATGTGCCGTTGCCTGCATGATGACGGCGACGCGTGATTTTCTTGCCCGCAACGGCGGGAACTTCGACGGCTCGATCAGCTTTCTGATCACCGGCGATGAAGAAGGCGACGCCACCAACGGCACCAAGAAGGTGCTGGACTGGTTGGCGGCGCGCGGCGAGAAGATCGATGCCTGCGTGGTCGGCGAGCCGACCAATCCCGAGGCCATCACCGATATGGTCAAGATCGGTCGGCGCGGCTCGATGAACGTGTGGATCGACGTCGAGGGAGTACAGGGACATTCGGCCTATCCGCATCTGGCCGACAATCCGGTGCACAAGCTTCTGCCGCTTTTGACTTCGTTGACCGACGTACCGTTGGACGAAGGTTCGGCGCATTTCCAGCCAAGCACGCTGCAGGTGACCACCGTCGATGTCGGCAACGCCGCGACCAACGTGATCCCGGCCCGCGCTTCGGCCCGGGTCAATATCCGCTTCAATGACCTGCACACGTCCAAAGGCGTCGAAAAGCTTCTGCGCGGGCGCATGGATCAGGCCGGCGGCGGGTACGAGATGCGGGTTCGCGTCTCGGGCGAGAGTTTTCTGACTCCACCGGGCGCACTTTCCGACACGGTGACGGGCGCGATCAAGAACGTCACCGGCAAAATGCCGGAGTTGAGCACCACAGGCGGCACATCGGACGCCCGTTTCATCAAGGATCACTGTCCGGTCGTCGAATACGGCCTGATCAATCAGACCGCACACAAGGTCGATGAGAACGCGCGTGTCGACGACATTTACGCGTTGTCGGAAATTTATACGCGTATTCTCGACGATTTCTTCGGGCAATCACGCTGATGGCGAGCATGGCCGAGGTTCACCGCGGCCTGTACGGCGCCGCACTTCTGGCCAAATTCGACCGCGACGGGTTGAACGCGTTCGGCCACGAAGGGATCGATGCATGGCGGTCCTTCTATGCCGCAGTGATCGTCGCCCCGATGTATCTGATATGGGTGGCGATATACGGCCAACCGCATCCCGAGGGCACGCCGTTTGTCTCGGTGCTTCTGTTCGAAACCCTGTCGTATGCCATCGGCTGGCTGATTTTCCCGCTGGTGCTCTGGCATTTGTCTCCGGTGCTGGGCTGCCGCGACCGGTTCTTTCACTTTCTCGCTGCCTACAACTGGGTTGCGCTGATACAGAACAGCCTGTTCATCGGCATGGACCTGTTGTTCGCGCTGGTCGGTGCACCCGACGGCGCACGGGGCTTTCTCGGTCTCGCCGTGCTGGTCTATGTGCTTTTGTACGGATGGTTCGTCGCCAAGGAAGGCCTTGGCCTCGCCGCCGGACCGGCGGCGACCGTGGTGGCGCTGGATATGATCACGTCCATGTTCTGGGAGTTGATCAGCGACGGCATGATCATCGCCCGCTAGATATCGACACCGCCCACCATGTCGTACAGCGGCTTGAAGATTTCCTGCCAATCGAACGTCATATAGATCGCTCCGGCGCCGATCAGCCCCATGAGGATCGGCGACCCGAGAATCCCACCGACCGTCAGCAAAAGACCGACAAAGCCCCAACTGCCCTGCCCCCGCAACAGCGCGACAAGCGAAAACAAAAGCCCCAACGGGGTAAACAGGATTGCCGGGCCGAATATCCCCAAAAGCCCGAAGCCGACCGCCATATACCCGGCGAGCGGCGTTTTTTCGTCCGTTCGCACTCGTCCGGCATTTGTATCGTCGTTGCTTTCGCGGCTGGCGACGGTAAGCGGTATCTTATCCATAATCCATCCTAACACGGCATCCGGCGGCGAACACCCTCGCACGGCCGGCGCGCCCGATTAACCTTCGTAATCGACGCGGGTCAAATACAGTCCGTCCGGCGGCGCCGTCGGCCCGCCGGCAGTGCGGTCCTTTGCCGCCAACGCCCGGCCCACATCGCGAGGCCGCCACTTGCCGGTGCCGACAAGCTGCAGCGTCCCGGCGATGTTGCGCACCTGGTGATGCAGGAACGAGCGCGCTTCGGCGACGATATGTATCTCTTCGCTGGCGCGCGACACGATCAGTTTGTCGAGCGTCTTTTCCGGCGACTTCGCCTGGCATTCTGACGCCCTGAATGTGGTGAAATCATGATGGCCGACCAGATGTTGCGCCGCATCGTGCATGGCGTCGGCATCCAGCGGCGCGGCATACCACCAGACCCGCCCGCGATCCAGCGCCGGTGCGGCGCGGCGGTTCAGGATACGGTACAGATAAGCCCGCCCCGTCGCCGAGAAACGGGCATGAAAGTCCTCGTCCACGATTTTTGCCGACAGTACGCTGACCGGGTGCGGGCGGACATGGTGATTAAGCGCATCGCGCACGGTATCGGCGGGAAAATCCTTGGAAATATCGACGTGCGCGACCTGTGCCAGGGCATGAACGCCGGAATCCGTCCGCCCCGCCCCCTGCACCAGCGTTTCTTCGCCCGAAAGCGCGAAAACCGCGGATTCCAGCGTTTCCTGGACGCTGGGCCCGTTATCCTGACGCTGCCAGCCCTGAAACGGTCCGCCGTCGTATTCGATGGTCAGCTTGTAACGGGGCATGAAACAGGTCTCCGAGCGGTGTCCGCGCGTATCGCGCAATGGGCGATTGCAGACTCCATATTGTTGCAATTTAGTGCCAAAGTTATTTCTGTTACTGTCGTCGGATTGTCAAACATCCCGAGGGAAGTGAATGAGCGCGGACGAAACTGAGTCCATATTGATTCAGAACGAGCGGGATGCAATGCACATCCTCCCGCTCGAGATTCTGCCGCTGCAAACACCGGGCCTCAGGCACGCGCGAATGATCAAAAATGCCGCGCTGGACAGCGTGATCGAGCTTTTCAGAGACGATAGCGCCGGCAGCGGGCAGCTCGACGTGCGCGATCTGCCGAACGAGTTTGACTGGGACGATCCGGTCAATCATCCGGATATGGTCATCCTGCGCAAGGTCGCAACGTTGCCGAGCTATGACGTCTACTCGCTTCGTGTCGCGCTCCGGCAACTGGGGATCGACGTCAACGATACCGATGCGTTGAAGCTGTCGCCGGAAATGAACAAGGAACTGACGACCTACATGACGGACTTCACGCGACCGTTGATCTTGCAGATTTACGGCAAGGACGACGACATGAAGATCGAAACGTTCGAGGATGTGATCGCACTGTTCCGTGACCCGGACGTGAAAACGGCCCTTGAGAAGCTGAAAATCATGGCCGAGAAGCTGGGCATCAAACCGGACGAGGTGCCATCGTTCATCGAAGACTACGGCGATATTTTTCTTTCACTGTCGTATTACCGCCGTTGCCTGGATTCCATATCGCCGATCATTACCGATTTTCTCGATTCCATGCCGGAGTTGCGCAAAAACCACTCGCTATCGCACGATCAAAGTCTGCAAAAAACGGTCAACATGATGGACAGCCGCATCTCCAAGCTGACTCTGCAGGTGCGCAAGCGGTTTCGGGAATTCGAAAGCGGCACGCATAACATGTGGGACGATATTTCCGCCGAGAGATTCCGCAAGCTACAGGCCATCATCAAGAGCCATCACACGTCGCTCGGCGGCGTGCTGTGTTCGCTCAGTGTCAAAATGGACTCGTGGCACAGATTGTTCCCGCGCCGCACCGCCGGCGGGCCGCAACGGCGCGCCGAATTCATCATGCTGCATATGCGCCAGGGCATGGACAAGATGCGCTCCATGGACGACAGCCCGAAGATGAACCCCTAGCTTGCGTTTCCACTATTGAGCAGCTGCCCCCGGGCAATTGGGTAACCGCGCAGAAACGCTTCTGCATCCGTCATGCCCTTACCCGGCCTCTGCAGCCGTTTCGGGCGGATCGCCCCCGCCCCACAGGCGATGGTCAGATGCGCGTCGAGCACCGTGCCAGGCGCGCCGGACATGTCGGCGACAACCTCGGCGGCAGCGACCTTGATCCGCACGCCTGCATTTTCGAACCATGTGCCGGGCCACGGGTTGAGCGCGCGCACCGTGCGCTCAAGCTCATCTGCAGGACGCGTGAAATCGAGCAAGCCCTCGGCGCGATCCAGCTTGTGTGCATAGCTCACACCATCCGCCGGTTGCGGTTGAGGGGTAATGATGCCCGCCGCATACGCATCAAGGGTATCGACCAGCAGCGACGCCCCCATCGCCGCGAGCCGGTCGTGCAGAGTTTGGGCGGTTTCGTCGCCAGCAATCGGCGTCCGCGCCTCGGCCAGCACGTCGCCGGTATCCAGGCCTTCGTCCATTTTCATGATGCCGACACCGGTTTCCGTATCACCGGCAATAATCGCACGCTGGATCGGCGCCGCGCCGCGCCAGCGCGGTAACAGCGATGCATGCACGTTCAGGCACCCAAGCCGTGGCGCATCGAGGACTTCGGCGGGTAAAATCAGCCCGTAGGCGACGACGACGGCGCAATCCAGATCAAGGGCGCGAAACGCCTTCTGTTCATTGGGGTCGCGCAGCGTTTTCGGTGTCCGGGCTTCGATCCCCAGACGCAACGCCTCGGCATGCACCGGGCAAGGCGTCTCCTTGTGCCCGCGTCCCGCCGGCTTTGGTGGTTGCGCATATACGCAGACGATGTCGTGCCCGGCATCGATCAGCGCATGCAGGGTCCCTAGCGAGAATGCCGGGCTGCCCATGAAGGCGATCCTGAGCGGACGCGACGTCGTCACGTGCGAATCACGCCGTCTGCTGGGCGAGCTTCTTCGCCTTTTGCAGCTTGCGCAGGATCATGTTCCGTTTCAGCGACGACACGTGATCAACGAACAGCACACCATCAAGGTGATCGATTTCGTGTTGGATGCAGGTCGCCATGATCCCATCGGCCATGATCTCGCGGATTTCGTTGTCCCGGTCCAGATAGCGGATTTTGACCCAGTCCGGGCGCTCGACTTCGGCATAATGATCGGGCAGCGACAGACAGCCTTCTTCGTGCACCCGGTCGTCGTCGGAAATCTCGACGATGTGCGGGTTGGCCAGCGCCATCGGTTTCGGATCCTCGTTCTCGCGCGAAACATCGACGACGATGACGCGGCGGCTGTCGCCGACTTGCGGTGCAGCCAGGCCGATACCGTGCGCGGCGTACATGGTTTCAAGCATGTCATCCATCAGCTTGCGCACGTCGTCGTCGACGGCGTCGACCGGCTTCGCCTTGATTTTCAGGCGCGGGTCCGGTGCTACGATGATCGGCATAAGGGCCATGATGTATCCCGTAATCGCTAATTCCTTGCTTGGAAATATGACCTTGGCATCGGATCGTCAAGAAACGACACTTTGGCGGGGTCAAATCGAGGGGGCCGATCATGATGTTTCAGGGAATAATCGGGATCGTCCTGTTTCCGCTGATTGCCTGGCTGATTAGCGAAAACAGGCGCGCTGCGGACATTCGCACCGTGGCCATCGGGCTTGCCATTCAGATTGCGCTGGCAGCAGTTTTGCTCGGGATCCCCGCGATCAAGGGGGCGTTCCTTGCGCTCAACGGCATCGTCATCGCGCTGATGGACGCCACCCGCGCCGGAACCTCGTTCGTGTTCGGCTACATCGGCGGTGACGTATTGCCGTTTCCCACCACCGGCACCGGGACCACCTTCAACCTCGCGTTTCAGGCATTGCCGCTGATCCTCGTCGTCAGTGCCATTTCAGCACTTTTGTTTCACTGGCGCATCCTGCCGAGAATCGTCGAAGGCGCGGCATGGCTGCTTGGACGGACGTTTCGCATCGGCGGCGCGCTCGGCATCGGCGTTGCCGCCAACGTCTTCGTCGGCATGGTCGAAAGCCCACTGTTGGTGCGCCCGTATCTGAAAAACCTGACCCGTGGCGAGTTGTTCATCTTGATGACCGCCGGGATGGCAACCGTGGCCGGAACCGTCATGGTGCTGTACGCCGGGATCATCGGCCCGGTGGTGCCGGGCGCACTCGGCCACATCCTCGCCGCCTCGATCCTCAGTGCGCCCGCCGCCATAACCATCGCGCAACTGATGGTGCCGCTCGGCGATCCCACACCGGGCCAGATCGAGATGCCGTCGGACGGCAACGCCATGGCCGCGATCACGCGCGGCACCATGGACGGGGTCGGGTTGCTGATCAACGTCATCGCCATGCTGCTGGTCGCCGTGGCACTGGTAGCACTGGTCAACGCCGGACTGGGGCTGATCCCGGATGTCGCCGGGGTGCCCCTGACGCTGCAACGCGTGCTGGGCTGGATTATGGCCCCCGTCACGTTCGCCATGGGCGTGCCGTGGGCCGAGGCCGTTCAGGCTGGCGCATTGCTCGGTATCAAGACGGTGCTCAACGAGTTCCTGGCCTATCTGCAACTGGCCGGGCTTCCCGATGCGGTGATATCGCCACGCACCCGTCTGATCATGACATACGCGCTATGCGGCTTCGCCAATTTCGCCAGCCTCGGCATCATGATCGGCGGCCTGACCACCATGTGCCCGGAACGCCGCGACGAAATCATCGAGCTTGGTGGACGCACCATTGTCTCCGGGACGCTGGCGACATGTCTGACCGGCGCCGTTGCGGGGCTGTTCTTCTAGGATACGAGATGCGCCCGAGGCCCGTAACACTATCTTCCGTAACAAAAAAGAACCGGCAGGACGCTCTATCTATCATCAATAGTGAGGTTCTATCTGCAGGGGGCTGGATTATCAGTCACACGCTCTTTTCAAACATTGCCGCCACATTCCGGTTTGAAATACCTGCAAACAGCTTAGCCACCATGCAACGCAGATTAGAGGATCGGGCTATCCGCATGGATGCGGAAAGCCAGAAGTCCATTTCTCGAGTGGATCGCGCTGCAGGGAAAGAAGATATCGTTGTAATCCTCAATATCACCTTCATCCACGACGAACCGGATCTTCGTCACACGATACCAGCGATCCCGGGTTAACGTCTGACCCGGACGCGGTAGGTCAAATCGACACTGCCGCCCGCCGGGACCGGCACCTCCCAGACGGCGGAAAGACCGTCGCGGCCCGCCGGCAACGATTCCGCCAACATTTCCCATTCACCGGGAATATCCTCAACGACCTTGACGGTGGCCGGCGACGTGCCGCCGTTGCGCAATTTCAGCGAATAGGCGGCTTCCGTCACGCGGTCGGCGACGCGGCGGAAATCCGTCTGGCGGCGCTCCATGGTGACGTCGAAGGCCGCACCGAGATCGAGCGCCAATTTCTGGCCCACCGCCGTGTTTGTAATACGGTCTTCACCAATGAAACGGAGCGTGCCTTCGTCATCGCGGACATAGGCGCGGACAAGCCCGGCCGGAAGCGGCACACCCAGATGACTAGCGACGTCATTGACGGCCATGATCTTTTGCCGTGCCGGTTGCGGCTCGGCATTCCCTCGCACAGCGCCGAACACCTGTGCCGCGCCACGGAATTCGAGCACCCGGCGTGACAACACACCTTCCGACGACAGCAACCGAAGCTGACGGGTTTCCTTGTCTTTCAACGTCACCGGGTCGGGCATCTTGTACATATGAAATGCCGACAGCTCGCTGCGCGGTGCATTGAACGACCCGGCGTCCGCCGCCATCGCCGCTTCGGCGCGCATCAGGATCTTGCCACGCGGCGCAGGCGTCTCGCGCGCGACATCGCCCGCCACCAGCGACACCAGTGCCGGTCCGTAATCGACACCGGCATTGTTCTGCACCTTGGCCCAACCGGTCAGGTCGAGCGCGTCATGCCCGGCATTGAGGACAACGGTGTAGACCGCATTCCAGCTCAGCCCGTTGGTCAGATAGGCGAGCCGCGCCGAAGCCGGTTTGTCGAGCGGCTTGTCAAGCTTGAGCGACAGCGTCGGTGTCGCATGAAGATCGTCCGGGACGTGATCGAAAACGATGCGGCCCGGCGGGTCTGTTTCGATCCGCCCGCCGACGTTCAGCACCAATCCGCCGGCAACACTCAGCACCTGGGCTTCCTCGACCGTTTCGGCGCCGGTTGCCGGATTGGCCCGTACCAGCTTGACGGTTTTACCAAGCGCGCGCTCGAGCAGCGTTTGCCGCGTCATGATATCCGAATCGAGCGCGATTTCGCGTACGTCCGCGGCATCCCCAAGGTCGACCCGCACGCTGTCGGCGATCATCATCGGCCCGACCCTGTCCAGGCGCACCGTAGTGCCGGATACGGGCGCAAGCGTGCGTGCTTCGTCGACCAGCGCCAGTCCGTTGGCGTACACCGTGAGGCGCAGCGCCGTTTTCGGCGCATCCTGGGCAGCCAGCGGCGATGCCATTAGAAGGCCGGCCGACAACAGGGCGAATTTGGGCAGGGCGCGGATATGCATTTTCAAACCTCATGTTTCCGATGCGCATTGCCGGGCCGGGCACGCACGATTGCGCCCGACCTCGGCTCATGCAAGCATTCGCAGAAGATTTTGACGAAAGAGAGGCAGTGTGCAAGTCGACGTCCAGACCCTGTTGATCATTGGTACGCTTATCGTCGGCATCGTGGTGATCTTGATCGCCATCAATGCCGGGGCGCGGGGTCGTGCCGAACAGGCGGCACGGCTGCAGCAATTGGGCGATGTCGCGCAATCACTGGCGCAAGCGCAAACCAATCTGGCCGGGCGCATGGAACAGGCGCAGTCGGATGCCAATCAACGTCTCGACGTTCTTTCGAAACGGCTTGGCGACGGCCTGAGCGAACAGACGGAAAAAACCGGGCAGACGCTGAAAGTCCTGCATGAACGGCTGGCGGTCATCGACCATGCACAGAAAAACATCACCGAGCTTTCACAACAGATGGTCAGCCTGCAGGATATTCTGTCCAACAAGCAGGCGCGTGGCGCGTTCGGCGAGATTCAACTGAACGATCTGGTAACCGCCGCGCTCCCCGCATCTGCCTATGAGTTTCAGGTAACGCTGAGTAACGGCAAGCGTGCCGATTGCCTATTGAAGCTCCCAAATCCGCCAGGGTCGATCGCGATCGACAGCAAATTCCCGCTCGAAAGCTACGAAACACTGCGCAACGCCGAAAGCGATGCCGACAAAGTGCAAGCGGGGCGTGCATTCTCGGCAGCCGTGCTCAAGCACGTGAAGGACATCTCCGAACGCTACATCCTGCCGGGCGAAACATCCGAGAGCGCGCTGATGTTCCTGCCGTCGGAAGCCGTCTATGCGGAACTGCACGCCAACTTCAGAAATGTCGTCGAAGAAGGATTCCGTCGTCGCGTCTGGATTGTGTCCCCGACAACGCTGATGGCGACCCTGAACACGGTACGCGCCATACTGCGCGACGTGCATATGCGCGAACAGGCCGATGTCATTCAGAACGAAGTCCGGACGATGCTCACCGATGTCGAGCGGCTCGACGACCGTGTCGGCAAACTTAAGACCCATTTCAACCAGGCCCAGAAAGACATTGGCGATATCGAAATTTCCAGCGGCAAGATTCTGCGCCGCGGCGCACGTATCGAGGACCTGCAGCTTGGCGATAGCGAGACTGCGGGAGTGCTGCCACCCACACCGGAAAGCGGCGGCGACAAGGCCGCCGAGTAACACGCACAAAAATCTTTGAATTCAATATCTTATATTAATTATTTTAGGCGCTACTGGTCGGCACGATATTGTCGGCCAATATTGTGAGGCCTTGTATGGACACGCATGAACTAAAGAAAATTCTCCAAGGTCACCAACGCTTCCGCGCCGGCCTCGAAGGCGGCAAGCGCGCCGACATCCGAATGAAAGACCTTTCCGGCCTCAATTTTACCAAGATCAATCTGCGCGAGGCCGTGCTGACGGGCTGTAATTTCACCAATGCCAAGTTGTCCGGCGCCGACCTCAGGGGCACCGATCTTTACGGCTGCAATTTCACGGGCGCCGATCTCAGCCGGGCGATCCTCGACCGCGCCGATATGCGCGGCGCACAACTGTGCGGTGCGAACCTGGAACTGGCGTCGATGATTGAGGTCGATCTCCGCTCCGGTCAGGTCGCCGAAGTGGTCTGGAAACTGCAGGGAGCGCAACTGTCCCAAGACGACGTCGGGCGCGCGGAAGAATTGAAGGGGCGGATCGCCGAAGCCGATCTATCCGATGCACGGATGGCCAGTGCCGATCTGGAATCCGCCGATTTGCGGGCGGCGAATTTCGAGGGGGCCAATCTTTCCAAAGCGAACCTGAGTCGCGCCAAGATGGGCGGCGCGACCCTCAAAGGCGCCAACCTGTCCGAAACCAACCTGAGCGAAGCCGACCTGCAATCCGCCTGCCTCGACGATGCCGACATGCGGGGCGCCGTGTTGAACGCCACGAACATGCAGCACGCCAGCACCAACAACGTGGTCGTACCGGAAACCCTCTCGCACTTGGACGATGCAATCCGCGCCAAAATGGTGAAACACCATAAGTGGATTCGCACCAACGGCTCGGAAGGCAACCCGGCCAATCTGGAAGGCGTCGACCTCACCGGCGTGAATCTCAGGGGCGTCAATCTCAGCGGTATGCGCATGAAATCGGCGAATCTCGAAGCCTGCAATCTCGGCGACACAATCTGCCTTTTCACGTTTTTTCAGGAATCCCGCCTAACGCGGGCGAATTTTGCCAATGCCGATCTGGACGCAGCGAATTTCCATAACTGCGTCCTCAAAGAAGCGGACTTCCGGGGCGCCAAGATGCGCCCGATTGAAATCCGGAGCGAAGACGACAGCGAGAAAAAGAAGCGCTGGCGGCCGAATTTTACCGGCGCCATTCTGGGGGGCAGCGACTTCTCAGGCGCTTATGTCAGCGGGGCCAATTTCATCGGTGCCGATATGGGCGGCGTAAAAGCAAAGAAAGCGACGTTTCTAGGCTGCGATTTCGACGCCGGCGTCGAGGAGCAGTTGAAGAAGATGGGCGCAAATGTCGAAGCGCCCGACGACGGCGAAGCATAGCGCCTGAATACCCGCCAAAAGCCTTACCGACCGCGCCGTTTGTTATATTAGCTGCATGTGTTATACGTCCTTCTAATATATCAGTGCTCGCAAAGGGCCGACGACAGACGAGGCAACCCGACCGGGAGGGACCATCATGCCATCGAGCGAAGCGCAACGCGCCTTCGGGATCGGCGATCATTCCCCTATTTTCAGTTGTCCGGACTGCGAAGGCGGTCTGTTCGATTTCTATTCGCACGTCGTTGGCTTGCCGACCGTCATGCTGTTTGCCGGGAACGATTCGCTGGATACCCTCACCGACGTTTTGCCGCCGGAAACGGCATCCGATCTTGAAAATGCACAGGTTGTCACGTTCTTGACCGGCGCACCGGATAAAGCCCGCGATACCAAGGAAGCCGCGGATTGGCCTTATCAGACCGCTGCCGATGTGAACGCAGAAATTACCGCAGGGTTTGCAGGACTGACGGGCATACAAGCGCCAGCCGCTTATGTGCTGGATGCGAACCAGCGCATCGCCGCGATGATCGAGATCGACGAAGTGGGCGAGGACCTGCCGAGTTGGCTCAAGGAGCATATAGACGATGCCGCACACCCGCCCACCGACGAGTTGGTTACCGGTGTTGCGCCCGCATTGATCGTACCCCGGGTGTTGGAAACCGACGACTGCCGCTGGCTGATCGATCTATGGCGTAGTAACGAAACAATAGAGGGCCAGGTCGCACTCGGCGAAACGGCTGCGACAAAGGACGGTGTCGTCAGGACCTTCAAACGCCGCGAGGACTATGTCATCCAGGACATGGAAACCGAGCAGAAAATCATTAATTTGGTAATGCCTCGCCTGGCCCCGGAAATCTCGAAAATATTCCATTTCGAAAACTGGCACATCGAAGCTTTCCGCATCGGCTGCTACAAGGCCACGGACAAGGGTTTCTTCCATGTCCACCGCGATGATTGCAACCCCAGCGTCAAGAACCGCAAATACGCCGTGACCATCAATCTGAACAGCGGCGAATACGAAGGTGGTGATCTGCGCTTCCCGGAATATGGGAACCAGCGTTACCGTCCGGATGCTGGCGGCGCGATCGTGTTTTCATGTTCGATGCTGCACGAAGTGCTCCCCGTCACCGCCGGTGAACGGTTCGTCTTGCTGACGTTTTTGGCCGAATAGCCGCGGAAAGTTTTACCCGGCGCTAAACCGGTCGCCGGTCACGCAGTGCCGCCGAAATCGTACCGTCATCCAGAAAATCAAGCTCGCCGCCGACAGGAACCCCGTGCGCGATGCCCGACACTTTGATGCCGTGTTCGTGCAGCCGGTCGGCGATGTAATGTGCCGTGGTCTGGCCGTCGACGGTGGCGCTGGTCGCCAAAATCACCTCGGCGCCCGGATTTTCGCGGGCGCGCGCAATGAGTGACGGAATGCTCAAGTCATCGGGACCGACCCCGTCGAGCGCCGAGAGCGTACCGCCGAGCACATGATACTTCCCCTTAAAACTGGCCGTGCGCTCCAGCGCCCACAGATCGGCAACATCTTCGACCACGCAGAGTTGCCGACCGTCGCGGCGCGGATCGTTGCATATCGCGCACGGATCGATGGTGTCGAGATTGCCGCATGTCGTGCATGGACGCACCCGTTCCGCAGCATCCAGAAGTGCCGCCGCCAGGGGCTGCATCAGGGATTCACGGCGTTTCAGAAGCTGCAACACGGCACGCCGCGCGGACCGCGGCCCAAGCCCCGGCAGCTTCGAGAGAAGCTGCGCCAGTCGCTCTATATCGTGTTCGGCCACGGGCGGCCTTAGAAAGGCAGCTGCATGCCGGGCGGCAGCGGCAGACCGCCGGTGATGTCCTGCATCTTCTCACGCATCACTTCGTCCGATTTCGCCCGCGCATCGTTGATCGCGGCGACAATCAGGTCCTCCAGCACCTCGGCATCGTCCGGATTGACCAGCGACGGGTCAATCAGGACCTTTTTCGCCTCACCCTTTCCGCTCAGCGTCACCTGGCACATACCGCCGCCCGATTTACCGGTAACTTCCAGTTCTTCAAGCTCGCGCTGCATGTCCGCCATCTTCTGCTGGATCTGCTGCGCCTGTTTCATCATCTGGCCGAGGTTCTTCATAATCGGCGTTGCTCCGTCGCGTTGCTGGGAATCTGTTCCGGAGACCTGTATAACATTTGCCATGCAGCATCAAAACCTGTTCGTCTTCGACATCGAAACCATTCCCGATACGGACGCCGCGCCGAACCTGACCGGCGTAACATCCCCGGACGTCGCCGAGCGCCGCGCCGCCATTGAGGACTATCACCTTAAAATCACCGACGGGAAGAACAGCTTCCCGCGCCAGCCATTCCACAAGGTCGTGGCGATCTCGTTCTTGGAGGCTGAGATTGAGCGCGACGGCGCGATGGAAGGCTATGTGCTCCGCGACCTCCGCTCGGGTGGAGAAGCGGGTTTCGACGAAGCCAAGCTGCTACAGGGCTTTTTCACGTATCTGGAGCGCCAACGGCCGCGTCTGGTGAGCTTCAACGGGCGCACGTTCGATCTTCCGGTGCTGAAGTACCGCGCCATGGTACACGGCATTTCCGCACCGTGGCTCTATAAGTCCGGCGACAAGTGGAACAGTTATACCTACCGCTTCGCCGCCGACTGGCATTGCGATCTGCTGGATGTGCTCAGGGACTATGGCGCTTCGTCGGCCGTCAAACTGGATGAAGTCTGCGCCGTGATGGGGTTCCCCGGAAAATTCGGTGTCGACGGCTCGATGGTCGCCGAGATGATCGACGACGGCAAAGTCGACGAGGTGCGTAACTATTGCGAAACCGATGTGCTCAACACCTATCTGGTTTATCTCCGCTGGCAATTGCACAACGGTACGCTGAACAAGGCCGGCTATAACGCATCGGTCGCGGACCTGATCAGCTTCATCGACGCGGAAAAGGAAAAGCGCCCGTATCTGGGGGAATTCATGGACGCGTGGGGCGTCGCATCGGGAAACAGTTTCCTGTTCGACTGACCGAACGGCTCAGTTGTCCGGATCGAAGTAGTTCTCGAGATCGACCTCGGCATCGACATAGTCTTCGATGGTTTGACGAACATCGTCGTAAAACCCAACGCATAAAACACGGTCGAGCGGCGCATCCAGCGCCGAACGGCACGGCATTCTGAGCATGGCTTCGTATTTGCGGTCCCACGCCTTTTCCCCAAGGCAAGCGACAAACAGTGACGGACGGGCATTCTCGATGACCCATCGGTACTGTTGCTCGGAATATTTGGCATGGCGGTCCGGGGCCAGACCGTTGACCCGAAGTCCGGTCATATCGGCGCCATTGAAGCTGGCGACGCGCGTCCCCCAATATCGATACGTGCCGAAGCCCGGTCCGTGATCCACATCCAACAGGATCATGCGCGGCAGGATGACCGGGTCGAAATCGAGAAAATCAAGATCACCCCAAACCGGGATGCCGTCGTTCGCACATTTCGATCGCCACACATCCAACGCCGCGCACAATTCGGCGATCCGCATTTTTTCGACATCGACCCGGTAAAAGTCCGGGCGCTCGGCCGGAATTCCACCCACTGCGCCGGTCAAATATCGTCCTCGCCCGGATAGGTGTCGGGGTCCGGCTGTTCGTCCGCGACGGCGGCGGGGGGCTTCGCAACGTGGCGAACCTCCTCGACGCTGGCTCCGGGAAACGTATCCAGAACCGCTTTAACAAGGGGATGATCGCCGGCGGCGGCGCGCGCCTTCACGGCTTCACCGGCGCGAACTTCGGCAATCGTTTGCTGCGACGAATCACGTGCAACGGCCAGCGACCAAGTCATCGCCGAATGCTCTTCAAGAAACCCCTTCAGCTTTTGCACCATTTCGCGGTCGGCGCCGCCGTCGGCGCTGAACTCGATCTTGCCGGGCGCGAAGGTAACGATCCGCACCTGATTTTCCAGAAACGACTGCAATAGACCTTCGCGCAGTTCGCCCGCCAACGCGGCAACGGCCTCGAAATTGGCAAACCCCCGTGCTTCGGGCGCCGGGCCCGATTGGGGTTGAACCTCAGCTTGCGGCTGCGGCTGTGCGACCGGCGCGCTTTCGGCAACGCTACGGCCGCCGCCTGCAGAGGCGCGTGCGCCACCGCCATTGCCGCCTTCCGGCTCGCCAGCGCCCGCTGCCGGGCGCGCATCATTACCACCGGCATCCTGCAGCGCCTTTACCGCATCGCCCGGCGTCGGCAGCTCGGCGGCGTAGGCAAGACGCACCAACACCATTTCACACGCTGCCAGCGGCGACGGTGCGACATTCACTTCGCCGAGACCCTTGAGCAGTATCTGCCAGGCCCGGGTCAGCACCGGCATGCGCAGACCCGTGGATATTTCCTTACCCTTGGTCCGTTCGTTTTCAGGTACTTCCGGCGCATCGGCGCTTTCAGGCTGCACCTTGATGCGGGTCAGCCAGTGCACGAGATCAAGCATGTCCTCGATGATCGAAGCCGGATCGGCACCATCCTTATACTGGCTCTGCAATTCCGTCAGTGCCGGCGCGATCTCGCCTTTCAACACCGATTCCAGAAGATCGAAGGTGCGTGTCCGATCGGCCAGACCGAGCATGTCGCGGACCCGGTCCTCGCCAATAGCGCCGTCCGCGTGCGCAATCGCCTGATCGAGCAGGCTTAGGCCATCGCGCACCGAACCATCGGCGGCGCGCGCGATGATATGCAGGGCGCCGTCGGAAATCTCGGCGCCTTCCTTCTTGCAGATTTCCGCGAAGTGCGTGACCAGCAATTCCGTCGGTACGCGGCGCAGGTCGAAGCGCTGGCAGCGCGACAGCACCGTGATCGGGACTTTGCGGATTTCCGTCGTCGCAAAAATAAAGATGACGTGTTCGGGCGGCTCTTCCAACGTCTTCAACAGCGCGTTGAACGCGCTTTTCGACAGCATGTGCACTTCGTCGATGATGTAGACCTTGTAGCGTGCAGATGCCGGGCGATAGCGCACACCGTCGATCAGCTCGCGTATGTTGTCGACGCCCGTATTCGACGCCGCGTCCATTTCCAGAACATCTACATGGCGGTCGCCGGCGATGGCGATGCAGTGTTCGCAGACCCCGCAGGGTTCCGTCGTCGGCCCACCGGTACCATCGGGACCTATACAGTTCAGCGCCCGGGCGATGATCCGCGCCGTCGACGTCTTGCCGACGCCGCGAACGCCGGTCATCACGAAAGCATGATGCAACCGATTAGCAGCGAACGCATTGGTCAATGTCTTGACCATGGCGTCCTGACCGATCAGCCCGGAAAACGTGCTAGGCCGATACTTGCGCGCCAGCACCTGATACTCGCCGGCGGCGGGCGCTTCGGCGACTTCAGGGGCGGGGCTGTCGTTCATGAAATCCGTCCGGTAATATTTAAAGTGGGAGACCGGACACCGACCCGGGCCGAAACTCGTTACGGCTGCTTCCTTCCGGACCTGACCGGGTTGGCGAGAAGCCCGTCCGGGCCGATCTCCCACGCGGAATATAACAACCGCCGTCGATTGCTGAAAGCCCCGATTGCCGAGAAATCATTTACCCGACGGCATCGGACGGGCATAGTTTTCCGATGATCCCGCTCATTGGTTACACCGACAAACTTTCCGCGCGTCCCGGCGAAACGATAGAGGTCAAGGTCTCTGCCGCCGGCCCCGACCCGTACCACGCCGAACTGGTCCGCATCATCTGCGCAGATCCGAATCCGCAAGGCCCGGGCATGCAGACCCTTCCGGTCGAAAGTCCATTCGAAGGGAATTACCCGGCGCGGCCGCAAAACGTGCTTCTGGGCTCGCATATGGAAGCGTCGATCACCGGCCCACTGCCGCCGGTTCTATCGCTCAGCGCGTTGGTCTGGCCGAGCCTGCCCGCCAAGGGCACGCAAGGCGTTATCCAGCTCAAAGACAGCGCCACCGGCGCCGGGTTCGCGTTGGTGATCGGCCCGGACGGCGCCCAGGCGGTGATCGGCGATCAGTCACTGACAACCGGCAAGACGTTCAGGAAATGGACCTGGTACAGGGTGTGGGCGACACTCGATACCGTGAACGGCACGCTCAACGTCGGACAATCGCTTATCGGGCCTGCGAGCATGATAGATGACGAAGGGGAGGCCTCGGCCACTCTCGCATCCACGCCGGGAACGGCATTCGACCGGGCACTCGTCGGCGCGCTCGACGCCGAACGGCGTGACGGACATTTCAACGGCAAAATCGAGCGGCCCAGCATCCACGAAGGCGCAAGCACCACGACATCCGATCCGCAACGACCGGCGCTGGCGAGCTGGGACTTTTCCCGCGACATGCATTCGCTGAATGTCCCGGGCGACGGTGTCGGCGGGACCGGCACGCTGGTCGGCGCGCCCGCGCGGGCGATGAAGGGGGCGTCATGGGACGGGTCGGCCATGTCCTGGCACCACGCCCCCGAGCAGTATGCGGCGATCCATTTTCACGACGACGATATCGCCGATTGCGGCTGGGAAACGGATTTTTCGTTCACCATTCCGGACGACCTGAAGAACGGCGTTTATGCGATTAAGCTGACTTCCGGTGATCATTGGGACATGATGCCGATCTTCGTCTGCCCGCCCAAGGGTGTGCAGACCGCACCGGTCTGCCTTGTCATGTCGACGTTTACGTATGTGATCTATGCCAATCAGGCGCGCAGCGATTTCGGCGATCATTGGAAACAGCGCGCCCGCGACTGGGGCGCCTTTCCACACAACCCCGCAGAACATCCGGAATTCGGCCTTTCGACCTATAACGATCACGAAGACGGCTCGGGGATCTGCCACACCACGTGGCACCGCCCGATCATGAACCTGCGCCCCGGCTATCATGTCTTCGGTGACGACTTTACGGTTTCCGGGCTTCGGCATTTCCCCGCCGACACGCACTTGCTGGCGTGGCTGGAAGCCAAAGGCATCCCGTTCGACATCGTCACCGATTGGGAATTGCATCACGAAGGCGCGGCATTGCTTGCGCCGTACAAGACGGTGCTGACCACTTCGCATCCGGAATACCACACGACCGAAACACTGAACGCGTTTCAGGACTATCGCGATACGGGCGGCAAGATCACCTATCTGGGCGGCAACGGCTTTTACTGGCGGGTCGCCTTGCATTCGGAGAAGGACGGCCTGATCGAAGTCCGCCGCGCCGAAGGGGGGCTGCGCGCCTGGGCAGCGGAACCGGGCGAATATTATCATGCCTTCAATGATGAATATGGCGGCACATGGCGGCGCAACGGACGCGCGCCGCAACAACTCGTCGGTGTCGGCTTTACGGTCCAGGGCGAATTCGAAGGCACCCACTATCGGCGCAAACCGGCATCGCGCGACGCCGATCTGGCGTGGATTTTCGATGGCGTCGATGACGATATCATCGGTGATTTCGGTTTAAGCGGCGGTGGCGCAGCCGGCTATGAGCTTGACCGTGTCGACGACAAGCTCGGCACACCCGTCAACGTGCGCGTGCTGGCGACGTCGGAAGATCACCCCGATCATTTCGTCCTGCCGCCCGAGGAATGGCTGACGCACCTGAAAACCTGGAGCGGTCCGCCCCCGGAAGAACTGATCCGCTCGGACATGGTCTATTTCGACTGCCCGGGCGGCGGCGCGGTATTTTCCGTGGGGTCAATCACGTTCTGCGGCTCGTTGCCGACCAACGGGTTCGACAACAACATTTCCAGAATTCTGGAGAATGTTGTGACCCGGTTTGCGGATATTGCAAAAGACTAGCTGAGCGCAGCGATCAATTCCGCGTGCGACGGCCATACGGCGCTGAGCGCGTCGCCATCGCCCATTTCCAGATCGTCGAAGTCGAAACCAGGCGCGACCGTCGTGCCCATCAGCGCGTATCCCATCGCACCATACATCAGACGCGCGCCCATCCAGACATTGCCCGGCACCGTATACTGCACGTGCTGCCCAGCAAAGAGATCGTGGCCAAAGGTGATTGTCCGCGCATCGGCATTGCCGTTCTCGCCATACAGCAAGAGCATCTCGACCGGATCGCCCATATAGAAGTGGAACGTTTCGTCGGACGGCAGCCGGTGCATTCTGGAAATCGTGTCCGACGTCAGCAAGTAATAGATCGCGGTGCCGGCGGACCGCTCGCCCGAATACGCATCGCTCAGCGCCTCGGCGGGTATCGTCGTTTCGGTCCGCCATGTCTCGCGGTACCAGCCGCCTTCCCACGGCAAAGGCTTCAGGCCCAGATTGATAATCAGGTCTTCGGCGGTCATTTTATGTTCCGTGGTCGCATGCCGGACAGCGGTCGCTGGCTGGCCCGAATTGAATAGCTGAAGTGCGTGTCTTTGCATACGCAATAGTGACGCCAATCGCGGTTTAACGGTCAGTGATCGGCGTCACACGAATGCGCTATGCGTCAGTTGATACCGGCAGTCTCGCGGCGTTCGTCGATGACGATGGCGCCTGACGGTCCGGCGGAGAACACGAACGGCAACAATATGGCGTTGTCCTCGAACTCAAACGTGCCGTCAGTCACCGCAACCATGCGAATTTCCGCGCTTTGCCGGCTTGGGATCGTCACCGAGGTCACGCACGTCTCCGCAGCGCGCACACCTTCAACACCGATCGCAATCATGGCGTTATGCGCGAAGAAATCGCCGGCACGAAACACCCGCGAACCGTCGTCGCGGTTGCGGATCCGCAGCACATAGGGACGCCCCTGCTGGAGACGCGTCACCATCGGCGAAAATTCACCATTGCGGACACGGATTTCGACTTCCGGCACACGTGCCCAGTTGATCTTCGCTTCGGCGCGTTTGGAAATCTGTTTGCAGTCATTCGCTACGAATTCAGCAACGCCGGACGATGCAGCGCAGCCGCCAAGATACGATACCGCCACAATGGCAGTCGCAATGCTCAGGGTGTGCCGGCCCAGTTTTCGGCACAATAAGGCCTTCAATTTTTCCACCGTTCTCTCCACCTACCGATTGCAAGGAATGCAACGGCACCCAGGGGTGCGGGAACATTAACCTTGGGCAGTATCGGCAAGAACGGTTAAAAAAGCCTCAATTTATGCCTGTGTCCATAGGCTTTATGAGCAAAACATGGTTAACGCTCATTTTTATGTGAATTGTCAGCACATGCTTCTTCGAGCAAACTTCCCATATGTTGAAGCTCACACCGATGCTTGTGTTGCTCGCCTGCGTCCTGACGGGACCTGCGGCATGGGCGTACGAGCTGACCGACAACCCGGCGTTCTGCGCCGGTTTTCTGGCCACTCAGTCCGACCGCGATGCATCCATGATGCGCACCCACGAAAGCAAGATCATGCGGGCCTTCAACCGGTTCGGGCCGAAGGACTCGACCGATGGCCGCGGCTATAACGAATGGCTGCACGAAGGCGTCAATGCGGCGCGCGATACGTCCAATCGCGACGCCGAGGCGATCAAGGCCCGCTGCCGGGCGCTGATCGAACGGATCGCGCAATAATCCATGCGTGCAATGGCGTTGCCGAACGCAGCGCCGTGTGTAAAGTGTCGCCATGTCCACAGATGCACCATCGAATATGTCTCTCAACCTGACCTACACGACCCTGTCGCTGCGGCGCGACAACATGTCCAGGCGCCCTGCCGAATGGCTGGCTGAGCGTATGGCGACGGGCGTCGGCGTGGTGCCGGTATTCGGCTCGAAGAATCTGGTGATCGGCGGCGATGCGCCCCGCGCACAGATATTTGAAGGCGAGGCCGCGCTGGATATTTTGCAAAACGGCCATCAGGAAGTGCTGCTCGGCACCGATGACCATAAGCCGGTGTTTGCCGTCGCCGTCGACGAAGCCCACGCGGAACGGATCGTCGCCATGGTCGGCGGCGGCGCCGAGTTCGCCGACCTTCGCGGTGTCGGCCCGTTCCTGCCGCCCGCCGACGCGCATGTCCTGGCGCACGCGCGCGGCATGATTTACTGGCATGCACGGCACGGCTTTTGCGGGGTGTGCGGCGCCCAAACGCAATCGCACCACAGCGGTCACGAACGCAAATGCATCAATCCGGACTGTGGCGTCAGTCATTTCCCGCGCACCGATCCGGCGATTATCGTGCTGGTCTATCGCACCGACGTGCCGGGGGGTGCGTGTCTTCTGGGGCGCAGCCCGCGCTGGCAATTCGGTATGTATTCGACGCTGGCGGGCTTTATCGAACCCGGCGAAACCATGGAACAGGCCGTCAGCCGCGAGGTATTCGAGGAATCCGGCGTGGAGACCACCAACGTCGAGTATCTGGCATCGCAGCCGTGGCCGTTCCCGTCATCCCTGATGCTCGGGTTTCATGCCGAAGCAACGAGTTTCGATATTGAAATCGATCCCGAAGAGCTGGTCGACTGCCGCTGGTTCACTCGCGATGACATTCGCGGCATGAAGGAATGGCTCGACGCAACGGATGACGACCTTCGCCTGCCGCGCCGCGACTCGATCTCGCGCTGGCTGATCCAGCAATGGATCGACAAGGAAGAGTAACGCGCGGACGCGCCTAGCTGGGCGCCGCGTTCTTGCGGAATGCGTTTGCCGGATAGACGCCGAGGATATTCACCTCGTCGGAATAGAAGTGTAATTCCTCGAAAGCCAGCTTCAGGCTCGTATCATCCGGGTGCCCTTCGACCTCGGCGTAGAACTGGGCAATGACAAACCCCTCGCCGACGTAGCTTTCCAACTTGATCATGTTGACGCCGTTCGTGGCAAACCCACCCATGGCTTTGTAAAGCGATGCCGGAATATTGCGTACCCGGAACACGAAACTGGTAATCTGATCGCCGCTGCCGGCCTTGGGCCACGCGCTTTCGCGCGACAACACGACGAAGCGCGTCGTATTGTGTTCCGCGTCTTCGATGTCGGAGCGCAGAATCTCAAGACCATAAACCTCGGCGGCCAGTCTGGACGAGATCGACGCCTTGCTCTTGTCGCCCCAGGCAGCGATATCGTGCGCCGCCCCCGCGGTATCTGCGTGCACCACCGCTTTGACGCCGAGCTCGCGGATCAGGCCGCGGCACTGGTTCAACGCATGTACATGGCTATGCACTTCCTTGATCTCGTCGAGCTTCGTCCCGGGCAGGGCCAGAAGCTGGTGATTAATGCGCTCGAAGTGCTCTGCGATGATATGCAGCCCGCTGTCGGGCAACAGGTGGTGAATGTCGGCGACACGCCCGGCGACGGTATTGTCGATCGGGATCATCGCCAGCTTCGCATCCCCGTTTGCGACCGCAGCAAAGGCATCGGCAAAGGTGTTGCACGGCAAACTGGTCATATCCGGATACGCGGTCCGGCATGCGATATCCGAATTGGCGCCCGGCGCGCCTTGGAATGCGATCAGTTTATCCGCCGCGGTCATTCGTCCGATCCTTGCATTAAATCCGCCAAACCCTTTTCAACGCTGCAGAATCTTCCGCGCACGCTCAAGGTCGGCGGGAGTATCGACACCGAGCGGAACGGTGTCAACGCGCACAGCATCGATCCGCATGCCCGCTTCGAGCGCGCGCAGTTGTTCGAGTTTCTCGCGTTGTTCGAGCATACCGGGCGGCATCGCCACGAACCGCCCGAGCGCATCGCGCCTGTAGGCGTATATCCCGATGTGGTGCCACAACGGCCCGTCACCTGCAGGCGCCGTGGCGCGGGTAAAATAAAGGGCGCGAGCGCGCTCATGCGCCGCATCAAGGGCGGCAATGCATTTGACGACATTGGGATTGGTGCGCTCGTCAGCATCGGTTATTTCGCAAACCAGCGTCGCGATATCGACCGCTGAATCCTTAAGGGGACTCAGCACCGCCGTCACCAGGTGCGGATCGAGCGTCGGCAGATCGCCCTGCAGATTGACGACCACATCGTACGCCCCATCCGGATCGATCACGCTAAGCGCTTCCCAGATGCGGTCGGAACCCGACGGATGATCGGGGTCGGTCAGCACCGCGTCGTAACCTGCCGCTTGCACCGCATCGATGATTTCCGGCTCGGCAGCGGCACACAACACAGGCCCGGTCCCGGCTTCACGTGCACGTTCCAGAACATGACAAATCATCGGTTTGCCATGTATGTCCGCAAGCGGCTTGCCGGGCAGCCGCGTCGACGCCAATCTTGCCGGAACGATGACGATCGGGTTCATTCCCTGCTATCCCTTGTAATGATGCCAATTGTCGACTTGGTATAGCCGCCGCAAGCACCATATCCCAGCCCTTTCGCAATTTTACGAGACATGTTGAACGTTCGGCGTGGAGCCGCTAAAAGAACCCTAACGTTGGTCTAGGAGAGAGACGCATGCACTTCTCGTTTTGGGAAAAGTCTGGTTTCGCCGTTTTGATGGCGGCCTGGGTTATCTGGGGCAGCAATCAGATCGGGGACATTCTTGTTCACGCAGATGAACTGCACGAGAACGCTTACAAGATCGAGGTCGCGGATTCCGGTGCAACAGCCGCCGCCGAACCGGTCGCCGCCGTCGAGGAAGTGGACATCGCCACGCTGCTCGCGTCGGCCACGCCCGATGCCGGCGCCAAGGTCTTCAAGAAGTGCGCGGGCTGCCATACCATCGAAAAAGGCGGCGCCAACAAGGTCGGCCCGAACCTCTATGGCGTGCTTGGCGCCAAGAAGGGCAGCAAGGAAGGTTATGCCTATTCCGACGCAGTTGCCTCTCTCGGCGGCGAATGGACCTATGAAGATATCAGCAAGTTCATTGCCAATCCGAAGGAATTCGCGCCCGGCACCAAGATGACTTACCGTGCCAAAAAGGCGAAGGATCGAGCCGCCGTGCTGCTGTTCCTGCGCGAAAACAACGACAATCCGCCGCCGCTTCCATGAGCGGCACGGCGGACATTCCCGCCGATATCGATGATATCCTGAACCTCGCCGGCCGCCTTGCGGATACGGCGAGACCAGGCATTCTTGCGCATTACCGCAGCGGTATCGGCCATGTCGCAAAAGGTGACGAAAGCCCCGTCACTGAAGCCGACCGCGCCGCCGAGCGCGCCATGCGCGATCTGATCGCCGCCGAGCGCCCTGATGACGGTATCTTCGGCGAAGAATTCGGCGTCACCAACCCGGACGCTGAAACCGTCTGGATTCTCGACCCCATCGACGGCACGAAGGCATTCATCACCGGCAAGCCGGTGTTCGGCATTCTGATCGGCGTTGTCCGCGATGGCCGCGCCATTGCCGGTGTCACGGACGGACCGGCGACAGGTGATCGCTGGATCGGCGGTCAGGGACGGCAGACACTTTTCAACGGCCAGCCGGTTTCGACCCGCAAAGGCCGTGCACTCGACGAAGCCTGGCTGACGTCAACGTCGCCGGAAATGTTTGTGGGCGATCACAAGGCGCGCTTCGAAGCCCTTATGTCGGCCACGGATTACACGACGTTCGGCTCGGAATGCCAGGGATACGGGCAGCTTGCTTGCGGCTGGGTCGATCTGGTCTGCGAAGACACTCTTGCCCCCTATGACTATGCTGCGCTCATTCCGATTATCGAGGGTGCCGGAGGTATCATTACCGACTGGTCGGGCGACCCGCTCAAGTTCGAGGCCGGCGAGGACAGCAAGAAGCATTCCGTGCTCGCCGCCGCCGACAAGGCGCTGCACGAGGCTGCGGTAAAAATTCTTTCCGCCTGACCGCGCCTAAAGATGAACAATCATTAAGTTGCGCCATCTACTCACGGTGTATTTATCGTGGGCAGCGGTGGAGTTCCTTGAAGTCATGCTTCAAGGGCTCCAATATCGCTGCCAATCCAGCGGCGATCCACAACGAACCGGAGGCCCGATGCCCATGCGTTTCCTGCTTCACCTGATGACGTTTTGCGTCGGCCTCGTATTGCTGGCCCCGGCGCAGGCCGACGAGCCGAAACCGCAGCACGGCCTGGCGATGCACGGCGATCTCAAGTATGGACCGGATTTCAAACATTTCGACTATGTGAATCCGAACGCGCCCAAAGGCGGTGAGATTCGGCTCGGCGCCATCGGCGGCTTCGACAGCCTCAACCCGTTCATCATCAAAGGCAACGCTGCCGGCGGCGCGTCGTTCGTTTACGACACGCTTTTGTCGTCTTCCGCCGACGAAGCGTTCAGTGAATACGGTCTGCTGGCAAAAACAGTGCGCACGCCGGAAGACCGCTCGTGGGTCGAATTCACGCTGCGCGACGAAGCCCGCTGGCATGACGACAAACCGATTACCGCCGACGACGTGATCTTCAGCTACAACATGCTGGTCGAAAAAGGTGCGCCGTTTTACCGCTTTTATTATGGGTCCGTAGCGCGCGCCGTGAAGCTTGGCCCGAAGACCGTACGCTTTGAGTTCAAACCCGGGGAAAACCGCGAACTGCCGCTGATCCTCGGCCAGTTGCCGGTTCTGCCGAAACATTACTGGGAAACCCGCGAGTTTGATGCGACGACGCTGGAACCGCCGCTCGGCAGTGGCGCATATCGCGTCAAAAGCGTGGAAGCGAACCGCAGCATCGTGCTCGAGCGGGTCAAGGATTACTGGGGCCAGAACCTGCCGGTGAACGTCGGGCACAATAATTTCGACGTCATCGAATTCGAATATTACCGCGATGCACAGGTCGCCATCGAAGCGTTTACCGGCGGGCGGTTCGATTTCCGCCGCGAAAACTCGTCCAAGGCATGGGCTACGGCGTATGATGTCCCGGCGGTCAAAAAAGGTCTGATCAAGCTGGAAACCTTCGACCATGACCGGCCCGCTGGCATGCAGGGCTTCGGCTTCAACCTGCGCCGCGATGTCTTCAAGGACCCGAAGGTCCGTGAAGCTCTGGCTTATGCCTTCGATTTCGAATGGTCGAACAAGAATCTGTTTTACGGTCAATACACGCGCACGCGCAGTTTTTTCGAAAACTCTGAGCTGGCGGCAACCGGTCTGCCGTCCGATGCCGAGTTAAAATTGCTGGAGCCGTACCGGAGCCAACTCCCGGCCGAGGTCTTCACCAAGGAATACAATCCGCCGAAAACCGATGGCTCGGGCAATATCCGCGGCAATCTGCGGATCGCATCGAAGATGCTTCGCGATGCCGGCTGGGTAATCAAGGACGGGGTCCGCGTGAACGAGGCGACCGGGAAAAAGCTGGAATTCGAAATCCTGCTGTCCAGTCCATTGTTTGAACGGGTCGTTCTGCCGTTCGCCAAGAACCTTGAAAAACTCGGCGTGAAGGCCCGCGCACGGACCGTCGAGACGGCGCAGTATCGCCGCCGCACCGACACATTCGATTACGATATGATCGTCGCCAGTTGGGGCCAGTCGCTGTCGCCCGGCAACGAGCAACGCGACTTCTGGTCGAGCAATGCTGCGGATCGTGAAGGCAGCCGCAATTCGACCGGCATCAAGAGCAAAATCGTCGACGAATTGATCGAAAAGCTGATCGCCGCCCCCGACCGCCAGGCGCTTATCACCGCCTGTCGCGCACTCGACCGTGTCTTGCAGTGGAACCACCTCGTTATCCCCCACTTCCATGCCGGGTATGACCGGATTGCGTACTGGGACAAGTTCGGTCAGCCGAAGATCACGCCGACGCGCGGCACCCAGTTCCTGACCTGGTGGGTCGTCGCGGACAAGGCGGCGGCCATCAAAGCGGCAGGCAACGGGGCGAATTGATGCATATGGCCTGGCGCAATCCTGACGACTGCCCCGCGGCAAGCGTCTCGAAGGATGACGCCATGCGTTACAAGACATAAACTCGTCCCATGCTCGCATATATCATCCGCCGCCTGCTATTCGTGCCGCCGACGCTGTTCGTGATCATCCTGATCAACTTTGCCGTCGTGCAGGTCCTGCCAGGCGGTCCGGTCGAACAGATGATCTCGGAGATCACCGGCGAGGCGGTCGAGGCCACCGCACGGGTCAGCGGAAACGTCGGCTCCGAAACCGGGTCGGGAGGCGGCAATGCATCGAGCGGCGCGGTCGAAAGTAAATATCGCGGCGCCCAGGGCTTGCCCCCGGACTTCATCAAGGATCTCGAAAAACAATTCGGCCTCGACAAGCCCGCGCACGAACGGTTTTTCCTGATGCTCGGCAACTACCTGACCTTCGATTTCGGCAACAGTTATTTCAAGGATGCGAGTGTCGTCGAACTGGTTTTGTCGAAAATGCCGGTATCGATTTCGCTCGGATTGTGGACGACGCTCCTGGTCTATCTGATTTCAATCCCGCTGGGCGTCGCCAAGGCGGTGCGCGACGGCTCGCGGTTCGACATCTGGACATCCGGCATAATCATCGTCGGCAATGCGATCCCGGGCTTCCTGTTTGCGATCCTGCTGATCGTCCTGTTCGCCGGCGGGCGGTATTTCGATTTCTTTCCGCTGCGCGGCCTGGTGTCCGAGAACTTCGACGATCTCTCGACTGGCCAGCAGATCCTCGATTACTTCTGGCATATGACGTTGCCGATCCTGTCCATGGTCATCGGCGGGTTCGCCGGGTTGGCGATGTTGACGAAAAATTCGTTCCTGGAAGAGATCAACAAGCAATACGTCATCACTGCCCGTTCCAAGGGACTGACCGAAAGCCGCGTTCTGTACGGGCACATATTCAGAAACGCCATGCTGATCGTTATCGCCGGCTTTCCCAGTGCCTTCATCGGCATTCTGTTTACCGGCTCGTTGATTACCGAAATCATTTTTTCGCTGGATGGTCTTGGGTTGCTCGGTTTCGAAGCGGCCCTCAACCGCGATTATCCGGTGATGTTCGCGACGCTTTATTTCTTCACACTGATGGGGCTCGTGCTCGGCATTCTGGGCGACGTCATGTATCACATCATCGACCCCCGGATCGATTTCGAAAGCCGGGACGCCTGACATGGATACCGTCCTCGAAACCCCCGGCAAGCTGACCGAGCCAAGGTTTTTCGGCAAACGCGTTTCACCGTTAAACGCGCGCCGGCTGCAGAATTTCAAGACCAACCGGCGCGGTTATATCTCGCTCTGGGTGTTTTTGGTGTTGTTCATCGCAAGTCTGTTCGCCGAGATGATCGCCAACGATAAGCCGGTCTTCGTCTGGTATGACGGCGGCGCTTACATGCCCGTATTCAGCGCCTACGCGGAGACGGAATTCGGCGGCGAGTTCCAAACCGAAGCGGATTACCGCGATCCTTTCGTCAAAGACCTGATCAACGAAAAGGGATGGATGGTCTGGCCGCCGGTAAGGTTCTCCTACGACACCGTGAACCTCAACCTGCCCGGCCCTGCGCCATACGGACCGACGGCTGAAAACTGGCTCGGCACCGACGATCAGGGGCGCGACGTGCTGGCACGCACCATTTACGGCTTTCGCATTTCCGTCGTCTTCGGCGTTTTGCTGACGATCCTCAGTTCCATAATCGGCATCGCCGTCGGTGCCATGCAAGGTTACTTCGGCGGCTGGATCGATCTGATCGGACAACGCTTCATCGAAATCTGGACGTCGATGCCACAACTGTACCTGTTGATCATTCTGGCGAGCGTTTTCGTGCCGTCGTTCTGGCTGTTGTTGGGTCTGTTGCTATTGTTCCAATGGGTGGCGCTGGTCGGTGTGGTGCGGGCGGAGTTTCTGCGCGCACGGAATTTCGATTACGTACGGGCAGCCCGAGCGCTGGGTGCAGGCGATCTGATCATCATGTTCAGGCACATCCTGCCCAACGCCATGGTCGCAACACTAACGATGCTGCCGTTTATTCTCGCGGGTTCGGTGACGATCCTCACGTCGCTCGATTTTCTCGGCTTCGGACTGCCACCCGGCTCGCCGTCGCTCGGCGAGTTGCTCAACCAGGGCAAGAACAACCTGCATGCCCCCTGGCTCGGCATCACCGCGTTCTTTATCCTGTCCGTTATGCTGTCCCTTCTAGTGTTTATCGGCGAAGCTGTGCGCGATGCCTTCGACCCAAGGAAGACTTTCCGATGAGCACGATCCTCAAAGTCGACAATCTGCATGTCTCGTTCGGCCACGGTCCGCGCGAGGTCAAGGCCGTCGACGGCGTCTCGTTCGAGATCGAGGCTGGGCGCACACATGCGCTGGTCGGCGAATCCGGCTCCGGCAAATCGGTATCGGCGTTGTCGATCATGCGGCTTTTGCCGTATCCCAACGCCTGGCATCCGGCGGGCAAGATCGATTTCACCGGCGACGAGGTCATGGATGCGCCGGAAAGCTATATGCGTTCGGTGCGCGGCAACCGCATCGCGATGATTTTTCAGGAGCCGCTGAACAGCCTCAACCCGCTGCATTCGATCGAGAAACAGATTTCCGAAGTGCTACTGGTGCACAAGCACATGAGCGTGGAACAAGCCCGCGCGCGCGTCATAGAGCTACTGCAACTGGTTGGGCTGGACGGCGCTACGGAACGCCTGCACGCCCTGCCACACGAGTTTTCCGGCGGTCAGCAACAGCGGATTATGATCGCCATGGCGCTGGCCAACGAACCGGAAATTCTCATCGCCGACGAGCCGACCACGGCGCTTGACGTGACCGTGCAGGCGCAGATCCTGAAACTGCTCAAGGAGCTCCAGGAAAAACTCGGCATGGCGATGCTGCTGATCACGCACGATCTGGGGATCGTGCGACGGATGGCCGATACGGTGTCGGTGATGAACAACGGCGAGGTCGTCGAAAGCGGCGCTGCGGAAACCGTGTTCACCCGTCCGGAGCACGATTACACCAAGCATCTGCTGGCTGCCGAACCGAAAGGCTGGCCCGAGACCGCACCCGGCGGCGAGAGCATTCTCAAAGGGGACGATGTGCGCGTCTGGTTCCCGATCAAGCGAGGCGTGCTGCGCCGGACCGTCGGATACATCAAGGCCGTGGACGGCATCTCCGTAGACATCCGCGCCGGACATACGGTGGGGATCGTCGGCGAATCCGGGTCCGGCAAATCGACATTGGGCCGCGCCCTCATCCGCCTTGAGCGTTCGACCGGGGAAATTGCGTTTCAGGGATCGTCCGTGCAGGGATTGAGCTGGAAAGAACTGCGCCCGCTCCGCCGCGAAATGCAGATTGTTTTCCAAGACCCCTATGGCTCATTGAGCCCGCGCATGTCCATCGGCCAGATCATCGAGGAAGGTCTGATCATTCATGACATGGGCGATGCCGATGCACGCCGCAAAATGATCGACGACGCACTGGTTGAAGTCGGGCTTGAGCCGACCATGCGTGACCGTTACCCGCACGAGTTTTCGGGTGGCCAGCGCCAGCGTATCGCCATTGCCCGCGCGCTCGTCCTGAAACCGAAATTCATCGTACTGGACGAGCCGACAAGCGCCCTCGACATGTCGGTCCAGGCGCAGATCGTCGATTTGCTGCGCGGTTTGCAAAAAAAGCACAACCTCGCCTACATGTTCATCAGCCACGATCTCAAGGTCGTCCGCGCCATGGCGCACGACGTGGTGGTGATGAAGGAAGGCCGGGTCGTTGAGCAAGGCACGGCGGAACAAATCTTCGACGCGCCCCAGGCGCCATACACCAAGGCGCTGCTCGCCGCGGCGCTCAATCTCAAAGCCGATGATAGCGGTGTTGTCAGCACCTGAGCACCCGGATTAAGTCGACCGCGCCTTGATTCCGCGCCCGTTTCCCTACACAAAGAACAAACCATTCCAAGCCCCCGTCATTCCTGCGGAATCGGGAATCCATTCTTACCGACAGCTGGATTCTCGCCGGCGCAAAGGGGACAAACCCAGAAGTGAGGCCGAAGCAAATGAAGTTCATGTTCCTGTCCGCCGCAGATAAAGCCCAAGCCTGGCGCGAAGCGATCCTCGCGCGGTTCCCGGACGCCGGGTTCGATATCTGGCCGGATGAGATTTCGGACAAGGCCAGCTACGATTACGCCATCGTCTGGCGGCCGCCGGTGGGAGAATTGAAGACGTTTCCGAACCTCAAGGGCATCCTGTCGCTGGGCGCAGGCGTGGACGGCATCCTCAGCGATACCGACCTCCCAGACGACGTTCCCGTTGTACGCCTTGTCGACCGCTGCCTCACCGAAGGCATGAGCGAGTATGTGCTTTACTGGGTCATCCATTATCATCGCCGTATGGGCGTCTATTTGAACTGGACCCGGAACGGCACCTGGAAGCAGATGCGCCAGACCGACACCCGCGACAAGAAAGTGGGTTTTCTGGGCTTGGGCGAGTTGGGCAGCGATGCCGCCAGGAAAGTTGCAGCGCTGGGCTTCGATGTCGCTGGATGGTCGCGAACGGAGAAACACATCGACGGCATCACCTCATTCCATGGGCAAGACGGGCTGATGCCGTTTTTGAACAGAACGGAGATCCTCATCGTCTTGCTGCCGCTCACCGATTCGACACGCGGAATCATCAACAAGGACACCCTGGCCGCATTGCCCGAAGGCGCCGACATCATCAACTGCGCGCGGGGCGCACATGTCGTCGACGATGATTTGCTGGCGGCACTCGATAGCGGGCATATCAATGCGGCAACGCTCGATGTTTTCCATACCGAGCCGCTGCCGGAAGATCACCCGTACTGGACGCATCCGAAAGTCACCGTGACGCCGCACATGGCGTCGCTGACGGTCCCGTCTTCCGCAGTCGAATGGATGGAAGAAAACGTGCGCCTGATTGAAGCCGGCAAGGCACCGCTGAATACGGTCAACGTAAAGAAAGGCTACTAGCCGCCGCTGAAACCGGTCCACAGCATGGTGATCGCGGCGATAACGAGCATCACGTCGAGCATGTGCTCGAACGCCTTGATGCTCATCCGGTCGACGATCAGCTTGGCAACAAACGACCCGGCGATCATCGACGCGCCGACGATCAGGCCTTGTACGATCTGCGGCCACGGCAACGCGCCGAGCGCCTGAAACGTTGCGGCCTTGGAGATCATCAGCGCCAGCGAGCCGATGGCCTCGGTCGACAGCAGCGCCCCCTTGGACAGTCCGACCGCGCCGAACGCCGGGATACTGAGCGGCCCCGTCGACAGCACGATCCCGGTCAGGAAGCCGATCACGCCGCCAGCAATTGCGAGCTGCCAAAGCGGCATGTGTATGTCGCGCACGCGCATCCAGCGGCGCATCGGTATAAGTGCGATGAAGAAAAGGCCGAGCGCGATCTCAACGATACTGGCCGGCAGCACCAGAAGCGTGCGTGCGCCAAGTGCCGCACCCGGCACCCCAAAAAGCGAATACGCCCAGAATGCACGCCAGTCGATTTCCCGCCACCAGGCCAGCGACTTGCCGATGTTCCCCATGACGGCGGCGACCGCCATGATCGGCACCGCCTGTTGCGGGCCGAACTGCAGGATCAGGATGGGCAGCAGGATGATCGACGCGCCGGTCCCGACAATCCCGCTCAACGCGCCGGCAGCGAAGCCGACCAGCAGGACAAAAATGTAACCGGTCATAAAATGCCGTAAGCAACGGTCAGCAAAAACACGCCGAGAACGACCCGATAAATGACGAAGGGGGTGAACGAAGCGCGCCGCAACCAGGCCATCATCAAGGCAATGGCGATCAGCGCAAAGAAAAACGCCAACCCGGCAGCGACGAACGCGTCCGTCGCGAGTTGCACGTTCTCGCTCCGATAAATATCGATCCCCGTGAGCGTCCCGGCGGCAATGATCGTCGGGATCGACAGCAAAAGCGAGAACCGCGCCGCGTCGGGCCGCTCCATGCCGATGAGGCGTGCCGCCGTCATTGTGATCCCGGATCGGCTGGTCCCCGGGATCAACGCAAGGCACTGTGCAAGACCGATAAACAGCACATCGAAGACGCCCAGGTGCTCGACCCGGCGCACCGTCATCCCGACCTGATCCGCAATCCACAGCAGAATCCCGAAGCCCAACGTCGTCCATCCGATCACTTCGACACTGCGGAAATTATCGACGCCGTAATGATGCAGGGCGAAGCCGGCACCGACCACCGGCAGGGTGCCAATGACCAGTAACATGAACAGACGCGCGCCGGCGTCACGGCGGCCTTTAAAGGCGCGCCCGATACCGGCCAGCATGGCCCCGACGTCTTTGTACAGGTATGCCATCACCGCCAACAACGTGCCGACATGCACGGCAACGTCGATCAGAAGCCCCTGATCCGGCCAACCGAGAAAAATTGGCGCCAGCACCAGGTGCCCGGACGAGCTGATCGGCAAAAACTCCGTTATGCCCTGAACAGCAGCCAAAATGACAAGATGTAGGATCGGCATGGAAGCCCCTCGCAAGACCTTGTGAGACATAGCGCGATTGACAGAACGTGCCAATCGCCAATTTAGTCTCATATTCGGACTATTATTCGGTCCAATGAGAAATTTTCGCGACATCAGGCGATCTTGTGGACAATCTTATTGCGCTCTGCCGATAAAATTAGTAAAAGATGCTGACCTATTAAACGATAGTTTTCGACGCGCAGCCGCCTGGGCCCGATTTTCTGGGGCTGTTTGGCTGCATGGCCACGGCGCAAAGCCGGACCGGACAAGACCTTGGGGAGACGACATGCCTGATCGTATGCAGCAGTTCATTAAAATTGACGGTGCCATGCCCGACAAGCGTGACGCCGGGGATCGCCGCAAGGACTTCGACGAGATCTACGATGAATACTCGGATGAAGCGGCGGTTCGTCAGGCATCGCGTTGCGAACAATGCGGCATTCCGTATTGTCAGGTGCATTGCCCGCTGCAGAACAACATCCCCGACTGGCTTCGCCTGGCGACCGAAGGCCGGTTGCAGGAAGCTTACGAAACATCACAGGCAACCAACACGTTCCCCGAAGTGTGCGGCCGCATTTGTCCGCAGGACCGGCTCTGCGAAGGGTCGTGCGTACTGGAGCAATCGCGGCACGGCACCGTCACCATCGGTGCCGTCGAGAAATACATCACCGATACGGCATGGAAAGAAGGCTGGGTCACGGCACCCGTGGCCGAAGCCGATCTGGATCTGTCCGTGGGCATCATCGGCGGCGGCCCGGCCGGCCTCGCAGCAGCGGACCGTCTCTGTACTATGGGTTATAAGGTTCATGTCTACGACCGGTATGACCGCATGGGCGGCTTGCTGATCTATGGGATTCCGAACTTCAAGCTGGAAAAAGACATCGTCGAGCGCCGCACCAAGCTGCTGGCCGACGGCGGCGTAATCTATCACGCCAATTTCGAGGTCGGGCGCGACGCCTCTCTGGCCGATCTGCGCGATAAGCATGATGCCGTATTGATCGCCACCGGCGTTTACAAAGGCCGCGAGTTGCAGGCACCGGGCGCCGGTCTGAAGAACATCTTTGCCGCCATGGACTTCCTGACGGCGAGCAATCGCAAGGGCCTTGGCGATGCCGTTCCGGCGTTCGATGACGGCACCTTGAATGCCAGCGGCAAGAACGTTGTCGTCATCGGCGGTGGCGATACCGCCATGGACTGCGTGCGCACCGCCGTCCGCCAGGGCGCCAAATCGGTGAAATGCCTTTACCGCCGCGACCGGGCAAATATGCCGGGCTCGCAGCGTGAAGTTGCCAACGCCGAGGAAGAAGGTGTCGAATTCGTCTGGCTGTCGGCCCCGGAAGCGTTTCTCGGTGACGATAAGCTCGAAGCCGTCCGCGCGCATCGCATGCACCTGGGCGTCGCCGACGTCACCGGCCGCCAAACGCCTGAGCCGATCCCCGACTCCAGCTTCAACATCGATGCCGATATCGCCATCAAGGCGCTGGGCTTCGATCCGGAAGACTTGCCGACATTGTTCGGCGCGCCGGAACTTGCGGTTTCAAAATGGGGCACAATCAAGGTCGACGAGCCGTCGAAAATGACCGAGATCGACGGCATCTTCGCCGCCGGTGACATTTATCGCGGCGCGTCGCTCGTCGTCTGGGCGATCAAGGACGGCCGCGATGCCGCCGATGGCATACACCAGTATCTGCAAACCCGCGCCGCGCGCGCCGATGCAGCCTGAGGGACGGGGCAATGAGCACCATCAGCGCCTCGCGCGGCCAGTGTCTTTGCGGCAAGGTCCAATTTACCTCGGAACCCGTATCCGATATCGGCATCTGCCATTGTGAAACGTGCCGGCGTTGGGGCGGCAGCCCCGGTTTCGCCGCGCATCTGAGCGGGACGCCGGATATTTCGGGCGGCGAACTCATCACGTGGTACGAAAGTTCCGAATGGGCGGAGCGCGGCTTCTGCAGTAACTGCGGCAGCAATCTGTTTTATCGCCTCAAGGGCGAACCGCCGAAATACTTCGTCATGGCCGGAACATACGACGACCAATCCGGCTTCAGGTTGAACGGGCAGATTTTCATCGATGAAAAACCCGATTTTTACGACTTCGCCGGCGACATCCCGTCGATGACGGGCGCCGAAGTATTCGCCATGTATGCCGATGAACCGGAGAGCAAGTCATGAGCAAGCGCATCGAAAACGCCCCCGAAACAGCAGAAGAGTTCGTTACCCGTTTCGAACGCGATTCCAAACGCCTTGCCGAGACAGGCCTCTATGATCCGGCAGACGAACACGCATCGTGCGGCGTCGGCATGATCGCCGCCGTGGACGGCCAGCCGACACGCCGTGTCGTCGAGGCCGCCATTGAGGCCTTGAAGAAAATCTGGCACCGGGGCGCTGTCGACGCCGACGGAAAGACCGGCGATGGTGCCGGCATCCACGTGCAGATTCCGTGGGAATTCGTCAAGGAACACATCCGCCACACCGGTCACGAACCGGGCGATGACAAGATCGCCGTCGGCATGGTGTTCTTGCCTAAGGCCGACCTGGGCGCGCAGGAAGTTTGTCGCTCCATCGTCGAGACAGAAGTGCTTCGCGCCGGTTACGGCATTTACGGCTGGCGCCAGGTGCCGATCAATGTCGAGGTCATCGGCGAAAAAGCCAACACGACACGTCCGGAAATCGAACAGATCATGCTGTCGACGGATGCCGATATTTCCTATGAGGATTTCGAACGCGATCTGTATGTGGTGCGTCGCCGAATCGAGCAACGCGTGCTGGCCGAGCACATCAATGATTTTTATATCTGTTCGCTGAGCTGCCGTTCCGTTGTCTACAAAGGCATGTTCCTCGCCGAGCAATTGACGTCGTTCTATCCCGACCTGCTGGACGAGCGCTTCATTTCCAACTTCGCCATCTATCACCAGCGCTATTCGACCAACACCTTCCCTACGTGGCGCCTGGCGCAACCGTTCCGCATGCTGGCGCACAACGGCGAGATCAACACGCTGACCGGCAACGTCAAGCTGATGAAGGCGCACGAGCCGAAAATGGCGTCCGAGTTGTTCGGAGAGAACATCGAGGACCTGAAACCGATCGTGCCGTCGCGCAGCTCCGATTCCGAGGCGCTGGACAGTGTGTTTGAATTGCTGTGCCGCGCCGGTCGGCCGGCGCCGATGGTCAAGGCGATGACGATCCCAGAATCCATTGCCCAGAATAAGACCATGCCGCCCGAACACGAAGCGTTGTTCTCGTACTGCAATGCCGTTCTGGAACCTTGGGACGGCCCAGCCGCGATCTGTGCGCATGACGGTCGCTGGGTTGTTGCCGGCATGGACCGCAACGGACTACGCCCGATGCGCTTTGTTACCACGAGCGACGGACTTCTGATTGTCGGCTCCGAAGCCGGCATGGTGGAAATCCCCGACGCCACCGTCACCGAGAAAGGCCGCGTCGGCCCCGGCGGCATGATCGGGATCAATCTCGAGGAAGGGACGTTTTTCCACGACCAGGAGCTTAAGTCCCTGATCGCCGCGCGCGGCGACTTCGCCAAATGGATCGAACGGACGGAAGTTCTCGACGACATCATCGAAGCCGCCGACGTCAAAGGCTCGATGCTGAGCCCGGAAGAACTGCGCCGCCGCCAGCATTGCTTCGGCCTGTCCATGGAAGACATGGAAATGATCCTGCAGCCGATGATCGAAGGCGGCAAGGAAGCCATCGG
>Ga0209578_10000425_pt1 | contig 55978 bp, 31 predicted proteins | sample tdAd472_FD_187127 | JGI IMG/M metagenome (GOLD analysis project Ga0209578, IMG submission 187127) | Marine sediment microbial communities from the Atlantic coast under amendment with organic carbon and nitrate - tdAd47.2 (SPAdes)... | ecosystem: Environmental > Aquatic > Marine > Coastal >...
GGGCTTGTTTATACTGTCATCCCCGCTTACCCGACCGGTCTGCGCACGGGAGTCGCTCTCCCCCTCTCGCTCCCTCTCTCTCCCGCTCTCTCCCGCTCTCCAAACCACACAAGAAAAAAAAACAAACGAGGCACGATACTTCACGAGTTTGCAACACACAACGAGTTTGCAACATGGCGACCATCAACAACACCAGCAGCGCACGCAATGGCAAGGCGGCGCGGGCGTCCAAGACGCCGGCCCGCAACGTCATCCGGGCCCTCTGGCTGAAGGGAGACCGCGCCGCGCTGGCCGTGCCGGCCCCGTCCCGCGAGCTGGTCCTCTTCTCCCTCGCCGACTACTGCAAGCCGGCGCCGCAGGGCCCGCTGGCCGTCGAGCTGACGCGGGCCGGCAAGGCCGCGCCCGACCACCGCGTCGTGGAGAACATGGGCGCGACCACGCCGCCTGCCGTCGTCAAGATGATGATGGAGCGCACCCCGAAATCCGGCCGCTGCTACCTCCTCAAGCATCTCATTCGCACCGAGGTCTTTGACTACGTGAACATCCTCATGGCCCTGAGGTTTGACGATGCTCGCTCGTACGCAGAGGCCATCCCACTCGTCGCCAACTCCGGCTGCTCTGCCGACTTTAGCAGCGCCTTCGTCGCCCGCGTCGTCACTCACGTTCCCGTGTTTCACCGGGCAGAGGGCGGCACCACACTAGTCGCGTCCGGCCTCTCCAAGAATGCCAAGCGGTACGGGATGCCCGCCATCTACGACGCCGTCTCCGACGCCATCGTCGGCGAACTCGCTACCGCCGACGGTTCGGACATCCCCCCCGCCCACGTCTACGCCTTCCTCCAGTGCGCCGCCGAGTTCCACGACGTCGCCATCATCACGGCCGCGCGCAACCGCGGCGCCGTCCCCGACCGCGCCATCCTCAGAGCGGCTGTTGCAACAGCCGCCCCCGACGCCGTCGTCGACGCCCTCGTGGCCGGCATGTCCACTTCCGAGGTGCTCAAGGCCATGGTCTGACCTTTGGTCTGCGACTGACTACGAATCAATCAATAAAAAAAATCCGGTCTGGACTGGGTACTTTGGCTTTAATGAATGACAAAACAGGCGGTCTCCCGAGGCGGTCTCCCGAGGCGGTCTCCCGAGGCGGTCTCCCGAGGCGGTCTCCCGAGGCTAGCGCGCCTGTCTGTGATTTTTAATGTTGTTGTTGGCTCCCCCGTCCTTCCTTCCGTCCTTCCGTCCTCCCTCCCTTCCTTCCTTGGTGGGCTTCACGCGCCGCCGCCGCCGCCGACATAGACGTCGACGGTCTCGTCGACAAAGTCCCGACAGTCGGTCTCCAGCCCGCAGTGCAAAACCTTGCCGATGGCGGCGTGCGCGTCCTTGATCGACACGGTTTTGCGCCGCGCGACGCGCGACATCTCGATCGACTCGCCGCCGAGCCGCTCCACGAGATACTCCACCAGGCGCTCCGTCGCGTGCAGCCCGTCGAGGTCGAACTGCGCGCCCTGCTTGCTGGCCATCTTGCGCAGGTAGCTCTGGTACGACTGCCGCGGCTTCCGCCGGCGCTTGGGGCCGTCCGACGCGGAAAGCGCCACCGGTTTGCGCGCCTTGGTGGTCCCGCCACTGCCACTGCCGCCGCCGCCGCCGCCGCCTCTTCTCTTCATCGTCGTCGTCGTCGTCGTCGTCGCCGCCGCCGGGGTCTTCGTCTTGGGTGCCATCTCTGTCTCGGTGTGGTTTTCTTTTTTTTTGTTGGTTTCGGTCTTGTGTTTGGTTGGTTTCTTTTCCTGCCTTGTGTCTGTCTGTCGTTCCTGCTCGTGTATATCCACAATCAAGTTTTCTTACGTGTGCCGATGCTCCGATGGTGCGTGTGTATGCTGTCCGATGGATGCTACTCTTGCAAGCGTGCTGTCGGTCTCTTTTTTTTGTTTCCGCTTGTTTCTTCTTCTTCTTCTTTCGTCCTCTTTCTTCTCTGATGCTAGAGGGACGAGAGAGATGTGAGATGTGCGAGATGAGAGAGAGAGAGCGAGGGGGAGGATGAGGCGGAGGGGGAGGGGGGCTCGCCCCCAACCGCGGTTCGGGGGTATACCTAGTCGCTTCCCACACGCGTCCTGTACAGGAAGAGAAGAATAACTCACAAACGGACAAAAGCAAAAAAAAAAACAAAGTAGAAACACCAAGATTGCAACCATGACGATCGGGCAGAAGACGCGTACTACGGTTGGCGGTGGCGGCGGCGGCAAGAGCAAGATGCGCAGCGAGCGCGCGGGGCTGGTGCTGCCGGTGCCGCGGATCGAGAATGCCATGCGCGCGCGCCTCGCGCGCGACCACCGCGTCGGCGGCACGACGGGCGTCGCGCTCACGTCCGCCGTCGAGTTCTGCATCGTGCGGCTCATCGGCGAGGCGAACGGCGAGGCCCGCCGCGGGCACCACAAGCGCATGACCCAGCGCGACATCATGCTCGCCATTGCGCGCGACCCCGCGCTCGACGCGGTCTTCGGCCACATCCACTTCCCCAAGGGCGGCGCCGTCCCCACGGCGGCGCCCGCCGCGTACACCAAGCGCCGCCAGGCGCGCGCCGCCAAGAGCAAGCGGCAGCAGCTGCGCAAGCAGGCGCTCGCCGACGAGTGATTTTTTTTTTTTTTTGGTGACGTTGACGTTGACGTTGACGTTGACGTTGACGTTGACGTTGACGTTGACGTTGACGTTGACGTTGACGTTGGTTGGGTCTCTTTTTTATTGAGGTTGGAATCAGTCGCGTACCAATAAAAAAAAGTTTACGATGGCACACCTAGGGAGAGGGCTCAGACGGGGTCGCCGTCAAAGAGGCGCTTGGCGCGCGCAATGTGGGCCCGGAAGGCCTCGCGGCGCGCGACCTCGGTCCACGCATGGGTGCGGACCACGGGGTGGAGGTCGCGGACGAGCGCGGGCAGTGCGGCGACGCCGTCGAGCCACGCGTCGACGCGGGCCAGCCGGCCGGCCTCGAGGTCGGCGATGTCGCGCGGCGTCGGCGCGCGGCGGATGCGCGCGACCTCGGGCGGCTCGTCGGCGTACTGGCCAATGAGCGCGCGCGGCATGTCGGCGACGGCGGGGTGGGCGGCGACGGCCTCGCGCACAATCTCGGCGATGCGGTCGCCGAGGCGGGGGCTCGCGGCGAGGACGGCCGGCCAGGCCTTGCCGCCGGCGCCGGCGCCGGCGAGAAACTCGGCGTCGAAGGCGCACCGGAGGCTGACACAGGCGCCGCCGTCCTCGATGCGCACGAGGAGCGACTGGAGCCCCGGCACGCGCGGCGCGCCGGCGGGGGTGTTGATGTCGACGGCGATGACGTGCCGCGCCACGCCCGAACGGTGCGCGCCGACGAGGACGGGCCGCTTGATGACGGTGGCCCCGGTGCGGGTGGGATCCGCGGGGGGCAGCGGCTCGCCGGAGGCGTCGCGCCCGGCGAGCGTGAAGGGCGGGCACTCGACGGCGGCGCGCGCCGCGGCCGCGATTCGGTAGCGCGCCTCGCGCTCCATGCCGGGGCTGTCCGGCACGAGGTGGACGACGGCGCGCCGGGGGTCGCGGCCGGTGCCGGTGATGAGCGCGGGCTCCTCGGCGGGCCGCCCCGCGCACTCGATGACGACGACCCGGCCGCTCCACCGGGCGGCGAGGGACGTCAGCATGGCGTGCAGCTGGGGCGCGTCGCGCGTCCACGGGTGCGGGCCTTCGACGGGGCCGGCGTACTCGCGCTTGGTGACTGCCGCGGTCTCGTGCGAGAGCCGCGGCGACCCCGGCGGCACGATGAGCACGACGAGGAGGTCGCTCCGTGCAAAGGCGGCGCGCGCGGCGGTCTGTGTCGGAGCCTGGACGGGAGCCTGGACGGGAGCCTGGACGGAAACCTGGATGGGGTGGGCGGAAATGTCGCGGGGGACGACGCGGATGGGAAAGCCCATCCACGGGTGCGAGTCGCAGACGGCGTGGAAGACGGTGTCCTCGAGCGCGGGGTCGGCGGGCACGGCAAAGCGGATGGTGCCGCTCTCGACGGCCGTGGCGCCGTGGGCGGCGCCGATGATGTGCGAGGCCGCGGCGTGGTCGCCGCCGGGCACGTCGTGGCGCGAGATGTAGAACGGGTGGCCGGGCGTGTCGACGAAGATTGTGTAGGTCTGGCCGGTGTGCACGTCCATCGCGCGGCCGTCGGCCAGCTCGTCGGGCGCGCCTCCAGCCGCGAGCTCCGACATCGACTCGTGGTACACGGCATAGGCGACCTTGCTGCCCTGGCCGGCGCGCGGATGGCGCGCGGGGTCCTTGGGCCGCACGACGATATTCCAGGTGTGCATGGGATGCATGCTGTCTTTCTTCTTTTTCTTCTCTCTCTCTCTCTCTCTCTCTCTCTCTCTCTCTCTCTCTCTCTCTCTCTCTTTGCTGAAATACGAGAAAGCAGTAGAACAAAAGGGAGGACGACAGAGGTGCAAGTCTTCTGCGGCTAGCCTGGAAATGGGAGGAAGAGTGTCATCAAACGAGAAAGCGGTGATTCCCACAGACAACGCTGGGACCGACGCCGGTCCGCGCTGTTCGGTATTCGTGATGATTGTTAGTCTGCTTGCGACTCTGACGCTGGCGCTTGGCGGCGGCGCGGCGGCAAAAACACCGGACAGCAGCCGCCGCGACTCACCCGAGGGCGCGTTCCCCGAGGGCGCGTTCCCCGAGGGCGTGTTCCCCGAGGGCGGGTTCCCCGAGGGCGGGAGAAGTGTGACACCGGCGTACTTTTACGGCAACTTCTTTGGGCATGAGGTCGGCGACCTGGAGACTGTCTGGACTACGGTCGTGCAGGCGGCCGAGCGCGGTACGGATCCACGAAGAGGGCCCGTCGTCTTCCTCCTTGGCGACAGCACCCTCGACAACAAGGCGTGGGTCAAGGAGTACGCGCCCGCGCTCAACGGGTACGAGGCCGTGCTCGACCCGCCCATGATGAGGGAGGACGTCGGCTACCATCTCAACCGCCGCCTCGCCGACACGCCGTGGGTCGCCATCAATTGCGCTGTCGAGGCGTCGCTCCTCGCAACCAGCCTCGACTACTTGTCGGCACATGACCTGTTTGTCACGCGCCACATATCGGATCGCGACGCCGTCGTCGTGTCCATTGGTGCCAATGACATTGCAATGAGCCGCACCGGCATCATGGGTACGATCCTGGTAAATATGCTGCGACAGTACACTGCGCATCAAATCCGCACCTACCCCGAGGTGCACCAGGCCATGGCCTCGCTCGTCTCCCATTATCGTGACGGCGTCCAAGAGTACACCAAACGCGTCCTGAACGGCACCCGTCCGATGAAAGTCGTCATATGCATGGTGTACTACCCAGACATGAGCGCCACCGAGTTCTCGTGGGCCGCCGACGTGCTGGACGACATGGACTACGACGCCGACCCTACCAGGCTCCAGGCCCTCATCGACGTCCTCTTCCTCCTTGCCACGTCCAACATCCACATTCCCGGCGTCGAGGTCGTCCCCTTTCCCATGGCGACGGTCCTCGACGGCAAGAATACGTCTGATTACGCCCATCGCGTCGAGCCGTCGTCACAGGGCGGCGCCAAGCTCGCCGCCGCGCTGGCCGCAATCATCACCGCGCCCCCGGTGCCGCCCCCGGTGCATACGGACGAGCTTTGAGTGCAAATAAAGTCATCATGTTTTATATAACGCTTCCACGAGATTCGATGCAGGCGGCGGGGGTTGGAGATGGAGGCGCTCAGGGCGCTGGCAATCGAGTATGCGTTCGGGCGCGCGCGCCAGCATCGCGCGGTATCCCCGCCCAACGAGGACGGTCTGGCGGCCGCCCACGATGAATACGCGCCCGGGCTCAAAGTAGTAATCGGAGACGAGCAGGCCGAGGTAGTGCAGGCGGCGGCTGGTGTGGTACAGGCGGCGGAGTCGGCGCACGCGCATGACGAAGCGCAGGCGGCGGCGCAGCGCCATCCGGGCGCCGAGTTCGCGCAATAGGAACCGCGTACCGGGCCCGTGGAGTTTTGAAGAATAGGGCGACCCCCGGAGCATTATGTAGGTGATTGCGTGAATGAGAGCATCGTACGCGAGGCGGCGGGGCATCCATCGGAGGCGGTCTCGGTCCATGCGATGGTGACTGTAAAGCATAATCGACGTCACCGTCGGGATGTCCAAATGAATGTTCGGATGGGCGTCGAAAAAACGGTAGGCGTAACTGCTGTTGTTGGCCAGCGCGTTCATGAACCCTGTACGGACGTGTCCCGCCGCACCCTCGCGCGCCCAGTCGACGCGCTTGTAGATACGCTCGAGATCGTGCCGGGTTCCGAGGCTGCACACTAGTCGAAAGTACACTGGGTCGGCAAAGTCGACGGGGAAGTTCATGTGATTGCGCAGCCATCTGATGAACTTTGTGTTGTGGGCGCAGAAGGCATGGGCGGCCGCAGTTTCATAGTCGAAGGAGTGGAGGCGGTAGTCGAGGCCTCGACGACATGGTCCATGGTGGCCGTGTCGTATCCATCCGGGGTGGCTTGCGCACACTCTGGCGACCGAAAACATGCGGCGTCCGATAGCGAGGCGGAATGTAGCTAATGCGGCTGCGAGCCCGACGCCATCGCGATGCTTGTTGGCGCACTGGGCAGCCCATAAGGCCAACTCGACGTGGTCGCGCTGGATTGCGGTCGTGGCGATGCCGTGGATGAAGACGTCTCCGTGCCGCTGTACGAATCTTGCATACATCGCCTTGACGGCGTCCAGGCGGCCGCACTCGGCGGCCGTTATGATGGCAATGTCCGTATACGTCCGGCCTGTAACCCCAATCTCAGACCCGACAGCCTGCTGGATGAGAGGCTCTATGTTCTCGTTGGGGTCTCTCAGTATCTTCCTACAGTGTAGTTTCCAGACGCTCGCGGATATGTCAGCATCAACGGGATCGACTCTGGTGTACGGCAGCATCCTGGTTGCAAACTTTGTGTGTGATTTTTGTAGGTGTACGTGTGTTTGTGTGCTGAGATGGAGAGAGAGAGAGAGGGAGAGAGAGAGGGAGGGGCCGGGTTGGACGTCGCCATCGTGCTGTACTCTTAATTTCCTGGGTTAAATTTAATGTTGCAATATCTTCGAGTTGTGCGTATGTGAGGCAGACGGGGAATTTGGCTACCCGATGCCGGCGGCGTCGCCGCTGTCTCGGCGCCACATGGCGACATAGCGAGGCTGCGGCCCGCGCGGTGCGGGCTGGCCGATGTTCGCACGGTGCGAGCGCTGTTGGCACGGACGGGCCGGCGAATATGCCAGTGTCGGATAAGATGATTGACATTGCTGGGCGCCGCCGCTGTCGGGACCGGTAGCGGCAGCGGCGCCGGCGTCGGCATAGGACGGTTCGAAAGCGGCACACGCCATGCGGGGGGCGGCATCGGCAGCGGCGGCAGTGGCGGCAAAGGCGGCAAGAGCGATGGTAGCCAGGCCAGTCTTGCCGGTTATGCCAGACAGGGCGCGTTCTGTGCACAAGCGTTCACCGACTGACCACTGCCACGCGACTGTGCTCGCCTCTGTCATCATGATATCGACGGCACGCATTTGGTAGGGTGAAAGGAGATACTCTTTGGCGAGTGTACTCTTCCCGGTGCCAGTAGCGGGGGCGCCTCCGAGGAGGAGCGTTATCAATCGTCTGCCGAGGCGCCCCGCGTCGGGGATGTCTTCCATGGTTGCAATCTTTTTAATCATCCCCGATTCCTTCCCGTTCTTCTACTTACTCGTCTCTTTCTATTCTACTTTTTTCTACTTCTTCTTGGCCGAGGATGACAGGGGAGAGAGAGGGGGTTGGAAGGGGGCGGGGCCCCCTCCAGCAACGCCTCCTCCATATAAAGCCACCCGGGGCATGGGACGCAAGCAACACACTAAAAAAACAGAAACAGCAAAGAAACTGTGAAGAGGAGAAGACCGGTTCCGTTTACTGGTTTATTCATACGATGGCGTTGTTTGCTGCGGGAGGAGGTATGGGGGGGGCCAAGCCGGTCGGCACTATCGCGTACAAGATCGACCGCGTGCGTGATCTCGTCCTCACGGTCGACTACCGCGAGAGTGCGCTCTTCGCCCAGCTCGCGCCATACTACAAAATCATCTTTGGCCCGACCGAGTGGGAGCGCCGGCTCCGTCTGTCCACGACCACGCTGGCCCAGGGCGACATGCACTGGTCGCGGCTTGGCCGCGACGACGAGCGCTTTGGCTTTGTCGTCGAGCGCAAGCGCGTCGACGACCTCGACGCGAGCATCCGCCCGGACCCCAAGACCGGCGTCTCGCGGCACCGCCAGCAGGTCGGCAGCCTCCTGCGGTCGGGCATCCCCGCCCACCTCGTCATGTACATCATCGAGGACGCGCCCGAGCGCGGCATCACCCTCATCGGCCACCGCGAGCACAGCATCGGCCCCAAGTCGCTCTTCGGCTCCATCATCAAGCTCCAGCTGCGCGACAAGTTCAACGTGGTCCGCACCTGCTCGCTGCGCGGCACGGCCGCCGAGATCGCCATCCTCCACCTCGGCCTGGAAGAGTACGACGAGGAGAAGGCGCAGCGCTCCGGCCTCTACTACGCGGCCGCCATGTCTGGTGCCGGGCGCAAGGCCGACATGACGCCGGGCAAGGCCGTTGAGATCATGCTTGCCTCCACCGTCCGCGGCGTCTCCGACCGCATCGCCGCCGACATCGCCGCACACTACCCCAGCGTCGACGCGCTCACCTCCGCATACGCGTCTATCGCGCCGCCCACCCGACCGCGCATGCTGGACCACATCCCCTCCGTCAACCGGGCCGTCAGTGAGGGGGTTTGCGCGATTTTTAGCAGCGGCGCTACTGCTCCCGCGCCATCCGTTGCTACAAACCGGCGCTCGCCCTCGGCGGCTGGCCCCGCGAAGGCGCATTCTGCCAAGCCCAAGGCCGCGGCGCGCCGCAAAACAGCAAACTTCACCCTCCCCGCCAAGGCCCGCGTCGCTCCTCTGGCCACAACCATCCCCGTCAGCGACGACGACGACGATATCGAAATGAGCCCTCCCCGAGGCCAATAAGTATGCACCATCCCATAAACCCCCTCCTTAAACACACACCCCGACCTTCCATTTTCACCGGGCATCCGGTTTTTAATTTTTTTTCGCCAGAACGCCTGTTTGCAAACCGCGCATTTTTTAGGGTTATGTCACGATCACTGTGCTTAAGGGTGACACTTCTGTGTACTTTATGAGTGCCAAAGTACACTCGTCCGTAAGATATTGCCGAAACTTTCAGGTGACAACCGTCCAAAATCGTGTTTTGCAGCATGGCGAAAATGTTGCAAAACGGCCGGTTTTTAAAAGTTACGAAAAGTGGAACTCTGGTGTACCTGGCCGAGTTGGAAAACACTTCGACCATAAGTAAATACCGCTATTAGTGCGAAATCGACGCGTTTTTTGCGTCCTCAAAATTTCTGTGTTGACCCCTCGGCGCAGATTTTCGGCCCCAAGGAAATTCATTTGCCAAAAATGCGATCCTCGCTGGCGTTTTCGCCAGGTGGCACTGAAACTTTTTTGCAGACCAGTCGTCCAGAGGGGGCCTGTCGGCGAAATTCGAATTTCGCAAATTTCACAAACGCGAATGGGCAGCGAAAACGACGTCAAGTGGTGGAGGGCTGGAGAGGTCCTGTCGGGGCACATTTTCGGGTGTCACATGAAATAACATATCAAGCACCGACAGGCCCCTCTGTGTACAGACACCATGTCGAAGCCGATCGATGAGTTTGTGGCCAATGGGCACGATGTTCTCTCTATCTCCTCCTCCTCCTCTTCCTCTTTCTTGGTTTGTCCCTTTGGATGAGCAAGGGACAAATCACCTGAAAAGCAATAGAGGGAGATAGAGAGATAGTGTAGCGTGTTTGCAAGCAGGGGATGGCCGCCAAGCAGTCGCGGGGCCGGTTTTACCTGAAGATCAAGCCGGATGATGCCATCCAGTCCGAGTTTCGGCGACTGACGGGCGCCATGGCCCCCGACGACACGGGGCGGGTCGGGGGCACAGTAGAGTGCCTGGAGGCTCTGGCGACGTCGACGAGCACCGCGGCCGTCCTGTGGCACGCCATGCCCGTCGACGTCGGCGATATCCCGGCCGCGTACTTGACGCACCTGTACGCGCGCGGCGACACGCCGGACGATTTTCGCACGCGTTTCCCCATGCTGCGCCAATCGCCGTTTCCTCACGCCGGCAGCGCCACGGCGTCGGCCCCCGCACGCGCCGTCGAGATGTATGCGTCCCTGGCACGACGGGGCATGGACATCGGGCATGTCGTCCCTGCCATTATTCGAGCGCGCGATCAGCCTGCGAGGCCGGGCCCTGCGCCGGAGGCGTATGCGTTTGCTCAGGCGCTCGCGCGGTATATGTGTGAGACGACGGCGTCGCCCGACGGGGAGGCTGGCGATCGCACCGGTGATGTGGCGAGAGCGCGCGAGGTCCTGGCTCAGGGACTGTGCAGCAGTGCCCAGCAGGTGCTAAAGACTGTGACGGCCGGTGTTGCTGCTGCTGCTTCCGTTAGCGAAGGCGATGTCGTGAAGATCGGGCGGATGTCCATCAGACAGGCCAGGGAGATGGTAAAGGAGATGACCACATACTGTCCAGCAGCGACGCTCTCGGCGCTGAGCAGTGGCGACGACGACGACCGCGTCGCCTTTACGGTTGCTAGTGTAGATGCGCTCGCGTTCGACGTTGAAGACGCCGTCAACGCGGGGCAGGACCCGCCACTTGCACACTGCGCCCTTGGTGACCGCGGGGCCCCGTACCTGGTAGTGTGCTCGCGCGCTGCGTACGACCGGGTCGCGCGTCCGAGCGCCATCTGTGTGTTGCTCGCCAAGGGCCGCGTGGGGCGCACCCGTGGTTCCGCCGGGTTTCTCTACCCCTTCCTCGCCAAGTACTTTTTGTGTACCGCCGACGATGACGACGACGACGACGACGACGACGGGGGGGCGGATGCGGATTATGCCAACGTCCATGCGACCGTCGCGGCGCTCGCGGGCCTGTCTGGGTTCGACGTCTCGCAGCAGCGCGCGGCGCGGCGGCGGCACTCGCGCGCGGTGATCCCTGCCGTGTTCCGCGCCCTCATGCGCGATGGGGGCGCGACGGGAGCCTTCCTCGGCACGCTCTTTGTCGTGCTGGACGGCGATCAGGGGCGGTTTCGCGACGAAGATGCCGTCGCGCGTCTTGTGCGGGTCTTTACGCACAGCGACATGAGCGGCGGCTGTGGCGACGAGGAGACTCCGATCAAAAAGACGCTGTGGCGTGCCCGCCGGCTCCTGGGCGAGTGGGACGGGGGAGCGCTGCCGAACGTGGGTCCGATTGCGCTGGCCGTCGCGCATCTTGTCATGGGCGGGCAGTGCACCCCGGTGGTGGGACGGGAGCTCCTGGCGGGGATCCGGCCAGTCGGTGAGAGAGACGACGTCGGGCCTCCTCATCCGCTCACCCATGTGCCGACGGACATGCTCTGCCAGTGGACGCGCAATTGGTTTGACGGACAGTCTGCTGGTGTCTGGCCGGACTGGGGCGGGACCGTTGCTGCGGAGATGACGATGCTCGACGCGTTCATGCTCATCGAGGCGCATGCGCGCGGCATGTCATGCGACGCCATGCGCGCGCACCATCGGCGCACGTTCCCGCGCTGGCCGCCGCACTGGATTATCCAGGCCAATCACCCTCTGTATTTTGACGCTAGGGGGCGCCCTATCTGGGGCAAGATCCCTTCCATGTACCTGGAACACCGGACGGGGGTCAACGAGTTTGGCCGGGCCGGACCGGCGCCGCTGTACGGCGTCGACAATGCCTCTCTGTCGCGGGCTGTGTTTCTTCTCCGTCACGGCGGCGGCATCCGGGCCCTCGAACCTTCCCCTCGATTTCCGATTGAAGAGGATGAGGATGAGGATGAGGAGGAGGAGGAGGAGGAGGAGGAGGAGGAGGCGAAGGCGGCGGCGGAGGATGGGTGAAGGGGACAGCATACCGCCGACCGCTAGTGCAAAAGTCTCGTATGCGTGCGAGGCGATATCACGCAGAGGATAACAGCCAGAGTGATAGAGAGAGCGAGAGAGTGAGAGAGTGAGAGAGTGAGAGAGTGAGCGAAACGGCCCGGAGTAACCCATAATTAAAAAGAAAATACATCGTGGAATATGGCAAGAGGCGCTACGGACGACGGCTTCCGCACAATCCAGCTGACAATCTCTGGCGAGGACGGGCGGGATGCGGATGAGGAGCGCGCGCAGATTGCGTTCGAGGAAAACCGCGCGTTCTTTGTCGAGCGCGGGCTGGATGCGGCGAGTGCGCCCGAGGTGGTGCTCGTGGGGGCGTTCGACCGGCTCCGCGAGCGGCATGGCGGCGAGACCACGGGGGCGACGCAGCGGCTCGTGCTCGCCGAGAACTTCTCGGTGAACTTTCTGCCGAAGGAGCCGCACGTGCGGGGGTATGCGGTGGAGACGCTGCCCAAGCACCGCGCGGCGGACTACTACGCGCGCACCGACGAGGGCATGGGCTACGCGGCGCTGTATCTCTTTGCCGACGAGATCCCCGCCGACTTTGACGAGGCGATGGTGGCGCCGGCGCTTGCCGCGGCCGTGCACCAGATCGAGGGCGCAGGGCTGTGGCACCCGCCGTCGGCGGCATCGAAGGCGGGGGACGCGACGCCGGCCTTTGTGGCCAATGAGCGCGCGTGCATGGTCTCCTACCACCGCTTCGTCCCGTCGGAGCGCGGGTGCAGCGGGGGCCGCGGCGTGCACATGATCTACGTCAAGATGGTGTCGCACACCACGGCCGAGCTGGGCGACACTGCGGTGTCGAACGTGATGCCGGCCGTCCATGCCAAGACGGCCGAGATGCGCGCGGCGACTGCGCGCGCGGCGGAGTCGGCCTTCCTCGCGCTGATCGGCCCCAAGTACGCCGACCGGCGCGTGCGGTGCCTCTGGAGCACGGCGTTCAACACCTTCGCCGAGACTGTGGCGGGGGCGGTGTGGTTCTACGACAACTGCTACCACCACCACGCCAACCCCGCGACGAACGGCAAGACGCTGGCGGGCCCGCTTGTGGTGTACGAGCGCGACCGCGGCGAGCTCGCCTTCGCGTGCGACCGCGACCCCGACGTCGACCTGCTCTACGTCGGCCAGCACACGACGTACGACGCCGTGTTTGGGCTGCTGACGCGCGGCGTCGCGCGGGACGTGCCTGTCGCGCCGCTCGACTCGGCCGTGCTGAACCTGGCGCCCGGGTTGGGGGGCGCGGGGCCCGACGCGACGTCGGCGCGCCTGCGCATGCGCACAATCGACTACTGCGGCACGCCGCCGAGCGACCACGCCGCCCTCGGGATTGCGCTCGCCAAGACGCTGCGGTACGACCGAGGGATCGTGGAGCGGTTCCCCCCCGGCTCCGTCGCGTTCGTGCTGCCGGCGACGCGGTGCATGGCGCGGTCGGCGGTCGTGGACGCCGGTGCTATGCGCATCGTCGACGTGGCGCGGCTGTACCACCGCACGGGGCGGACGCACCTGGCTGTGGCCGAGAGCGACAACCGCAACGTGGCGGCCGCGCTGCTGCGGCTCGACGCGCACGGCCTCAACCTCACGAACATGGAGCGCCGCGCCAACGCCATTCTCTTCCCTGTGGCTATTTGGCTTGACGAGGACGACGACAACGACGACGACGATGACGACGATGACGAGGTGTGACATCCGTCCTGAGGGTACTATGAATAAACGGGGCGGGGGGGCTGTAAACGTTTATTTTTTTATTCATTCTGATGAATCTCGAGCGCGACTGCCGCCTCTATGTTCCGGGCGTTGAACATGATGAAATAGTCCATCCACATGACACCGACGACGATCCACACGCATCTGGACACGGCCAGTGGGATTTGTACCCCAAAGGACTCTATCATGTATGCCATTGCTGCGATGATTACGATAAGCCTGATTGACGGCCAGAGGCGTAAAAACCAGACAGAATCAGTCAGCATGTTGCGATGTTTTCAGTGTTGTTGTGGGTCGTATATGTTTTTTTAGTATGTTGGAAGAAGAAGAAGACGAAGAAGAAGAAACAAAGCAGAGCAGAATGTTGGGGTCTCTCCTCACGCCCAGCCGGATGCAATGTCGTCGGTGTAGCCGAATTTGAGAAAGAGATCGTTTTCGCTGACGCCGAGTGCGTCGAGCTCGGCGCGCGTGCCGCCGGCGGCCTTGAGCGCGGGCGCGCTGAACCGGATGTTTGCGAGCTCGGATACCGTGTACTTTGCGGCGACGACGCGGGCCACGTCGACGCCGGCGAGGATTAGTCGCGTAAAGGTCACACCGAGCGGGGCGCGCGGGAGGTCACAGGCCATAAAGTAGTGCCGGTCGAGCAGCACGTCGAGGTTGGCAGAGTCGGCCAGGAGCATCGGCAAACTCACGCCGAGATCGAGCGCGTCGCTGCTGGTGTAGTCCATCTCGCGCAGCAGCGGCAGCAGCGCAGTCGGGAACCCGCCGTGGCGGAGCTGCGGCGCGGCGGAACACATCTCGTCGACGAGCTGGCGCGCCGGCGTGTCGTACGCGGGCTCGGCGCGGGACTGGCCGAGGGTGTGTTTCATGGCGGTAAACCGCGAGGTCAGGATGTGTGCGGGCGTGCGCTGCATCACGGCGTCGAGCACGCTGACGGGCCCCTGCTGCTCGGGCGCCGGGGGCGGCAGGATGACGTGGACGCGGCGCGGCTGCTCGCGCACGGTCTCGCCGAGCCACTGGCGCTCCTTGTCGCGGATGTCGTCGGGCGCCGGGCAGAGGGGGCACGACACGCGCCGCGCCATGTCGGCGGCAATGGCGGTGCACGCGACGTGCATGAGCGCGTGGGCGCAGCCGACAAAGCGCGCAAAGGGCTCGCTGCCGTCGACGCGCTCGCGGCAGAGCGCACACTCGTCGGTGCCGGTGCCGGTGCCGGTGCCGATGGCGGCGAGGGTATCGGCGAGGACGTCCGAGGGCCGGACTTGCTGGATTTCGTCGTGGCGCTTGCTGTGCTCCGAGGCGGCGCGTGCCCGGGCGGCGGGTGTAGAGGCGCGCAGCGCGTGGCAGAACACGTGCACGCACACATTCTGCTCGTCCACGAATGGCAGGTCTTGGCCGCACATAAAGTCCTGCGTGTCGACGGCGATGGCGCGCAGGCAGGTTGCACACGTGGGCGAGACGCCGTCCATCGTGTTTTTTCCGTTTTTTTTTTCTTGTTTCTGTTCTCTCTCTCTCTCTCTCTCTTTCGGTATGTATGGATGGAGGTATGTATGGATGGAGGTATGTATGGATGGAGGCGTAAAGGTCAAATCGTCGGTTGTACCCGAGTTTATTTCTTATTTAGGCATCCATCTCCGAGTGAGTGCGCTTGGCGGCGGCCGTGGAGGACGGCGCCGGTTCGGGCGCAATGTAGTAGATGATGCACTTGGCCACTCGGGGGTTTCTGGCCGTCTCGGCCATGGCGGCATGCTCGGCAAAGCGGGCGTAGAGGCCGGGGGACAGCTTGGCGAGGGCGACGCAGTGTGTGATCGTCGTGGCATGTCGCCCCGCGGCGTGTCGCCCCGCGGCGTCGAGGATGGCGGCAAAGTACCCCGGGAGTGCGCAAATCCGCTTGGCCAGGGAGATGTGGTAAGGTGTGGGGCCGACGGCGTCCTCTTTGGGCCCAGCGGACTCGCGGATGCGCTTGAGGAGGCTGTAGACGAGAGAGGCGACTGGGATGGGGGCCTGCTTCTCGCCGGCGTAGCGGCACATTGTGTCAAAGGAGACGTCGGTGAGATGCATAATACAGGACTCGGTGGGGGCTATGAATTTCTGGCGGAGGAGGGTGGTGAACAGCAGGGTGGTTGTTTTGGCGGAGAAATTCCAGATTTTGTCCCGGTACTGGAAGGCCCTGTGGACGAGGCGGGGGTCGTTGAGAATGAACTTGACGAAACGGTTGGTACAGACTACTGGATTGAAACCGTAATAGTTGTTGAATATCGCGGAATATATGCGATGGGACATCTTGGTATCAGAGACGGCCGTGTACTCGGCGACACATGCTGCGAGGTTGTCCGAGGCGAGGGCATGGCGGGGGGTGTTGCTGTAGTGGAAGGTGAGAGCGCCGTCCGGAACCTCGGCGCCCTTGGAGACGAGCTGCTTGGTCGCGCCGAGATTACCGTTGCGGATGGCGACGGCCAGGAGCCTGTTCTTGTCGACGGTGCCCGCGATCGGCGCGTCCCAGCCGAGGCCGGCGATGACGAGATTGAGCGTCCGCTGGGGGGTGGCACAGCTGACGCCGGTGTAGCGCATCACCGAGCCACATAGGCACTTCACCTCGGAACATCCTTCCGACCGCTGGATGAACTTGACGGGGCAGGACCGGTTTGTGCAGATGTCCATCCGCAGCCCCTTGCCGTACGGCAGGTGCGCCGCCGGGTCGGCGATCGCCGCCGCGGGGTCCGAGTAGTCGGTGTCGAAGTAGCCCGTGTTGAGGTTCTGCGCCCGCTTCGTCCGCTCCGTCTGCCAGATCTGCCAGCACGTGCCGTGCAGCCACTGCACCCCCACTTGGTCGTCCATCAGCCGCCGCGTCAGCGGGCCCAGCGCCTCCCCGTCGTCTCCGTCGCCCCCATCGTCTCCGTCGGCCGCCCCGCATAGGCAGATGGCGCACCGTGTGTTGCAATCATCCTCTCCGTCGCTCATGGTGTTTTGCAAAACTGCTTGTCTTTCTTTTTTTTTCTTCTTCTTTTGGATTGTGGGGAGAGAGAGAGAGAGAGCGAGAGAGAGAGAGAGAGAGAGAGAGAGAGAGAGAGAGAGAGGACGATGCTGTGGAATGACGCGGGGCTGTTTTTTTTTATTCATGCCGGTTTGTGAGGTGTTCTCCCGACGGCGACGTACCGGACGCGTCGCTTCGGCGCATCCTGATGACATCAAGACCTGCATCAAGACCTGCATCAAGACCTGCATCAAGGCCTGCATCAAGGCCTGCATCAAAAAAAAATAAGAATAAATTTATAGCTTTTTTGGTAACACGCCTACTCTATCCGTCCTTTTTATGCACGTCAAATACGTCCGACGCCGAGCTCAGGCCGGATGCGAGTGTGAAGAGGCCGACCACGAGGATGGCCAGCACAAAGTACGCCGCGGTGAACGGCGTCGATGTGTCCTCGGACGGCCCGCCGTAGATCCTGCAATCCACGCCGTACCGCTGGTGCTCGTGCAGGTCCGACGTCACGGTCTGGAGCGACGCGATTTCCCGGAAGAAGATGCACACCGTCTCGCGCTCGCTCGTCGCGTTGAAGCGGAAGGTGCCGATGTCGATCGCCGTCACCGGCGTGTTGGGGTCCACCGTCACGTTGCTGCCGCTGCCGCCGCTGCCAAACACGCTCAGCCCCGCCACCGTCGACCCTTCAAACACGATCGCCACGCCGTCTCCACCCACGGCGCTATCCGTCACGTTGGCCCCCGTCACCGACACGCACCCGCCGCCGCCGCCATCGTCGTCGTCGTCGTCATCGTCATCGTCATCGCCGTTCCGGCGCATCTCGCCTCGGGCACGGGCACGGGCACGGGCGGGGGCACGGCGCGCGGTTTCGTCGTTCCCTCCATCTTCTGCTTCCTCCTCCTCTTCCGCCTCCTCCTCTTCCTGGGCAATGACGAGCCGGCTGTTGATGACCGACCCGCCGTCGATAAAGAGGTCGCCCGTTGCGTGTACGTGCGCGTCGCGCAGCACGCAGTCCACCAGTCGCGCCGTTGGGGCTGCCAGCGTGATGTTGCCCGTCAGCAGCGCGCGCTCAACGCGCACCTCCTCGCGCGCCGCCAGCCGCACCGGCCCGCGCACTGTGGATCCGCGCACCGTGGACCCGCCGCCGCCTGTCGAGCCGCTGAGCTCCAAGACGCGGGGGCGTCCCCTCTCGCCGCCGGCGGCGCCGGCGACCACCGCGCCGCGCGGCATCGTCACCGCGCGCCCCTGCGCCGCACAGTTGTCGATCTCCATCCACGTGCTGGCCTGCGTCGCGCCGGCGTCGAGGATGCAGTCCTCGTGGCACGCATTCCAGCCGCCGCACACCCCGCACGCGTCCACCCGCGCGCCCGAGTAGGCCACATCGTCGCATCCGTAGCACGACCGGTCGCGCATGTCGCACGTCCCACAGGGCCCCCCGCCCGTGTCGGCATTCGTCACCTTGACCTGCACCGCGCAGCCTCCCGCATCGCTCACCGCCACCGTGTACATGCCCGACGCCAGGCCGTGTAGGTCGACGATCGTCGCCGCGACGTCGTCGTCCGACGCCGGCGCCACGACCTGGTAGTAGAGCCCCGCGACGCCCGTGATGGCCAGCGGCGGTCGCACGCCGGTGATGCGCAGCCGCGGCCGCGCCTTGGCCACCACCAGCGCGCCCGTCGCCGTCGCCGTGCACAGCTCGCCGCCGTGGAGCACCTCGACCGCGAGGGTGGTCTCGGGGGCCTGCACGCTCACGGCATTCGGCGCCGCCGCCAGCGTCGCGCCGTCAAAGACCGCAGCGCGCCATGTCCCTCCCGCTGGCACGCGCAGCCGCACCGGGTAGGACACGGGGCGCAGGCGGCTGTCGCGGCCCGACGCGATCTCCGGGTCGTGTGCGTCCACGTCCCACACCCCGGCCGTCAGCTCGACGAACGCCAGCCGCGGCGGGCCCGTGATGTGCACCTCCAGCGTGCCGTGTGCCGCCGCGCCGCACCCCGTCACGCCCTCCAGCGCCACATGGTGCGCCACCAGCGAGATCAGCGGCGCGACCTCGATCGCCGCCGACGCGCGCGTCGCGCCGGCCGTCGCGCGGCTGTAGCTGTCGTACACCGAGAGCAAGTACGCGCCCGCGCGCACCCCCGTGCGCGTGTGCCGCGCCGCCCGGTCGACCGTCCCGTCCGGCAGGTCGTGCCACGTGAAGATGTACGGCCCCGCGCCGCCGCTCGCGCTGCACACGATCTCGCCGTCGGCGGTGTGTGCCGACGACGGCCGCCGCGCCACTTCGCACTGCACGCGCACAGGCGGCGCGCGGACGATGCGCGCCACGGCCGTCGCCGTCGCCGTCGCCGTCGCCGGCGCCGCGTCGCTGGCCGGGCATGCCAGCGTAAACGTGTACTCCTGTCCGGGGCTGAGCGGCGGCGGGTCGCAGCGCAGCGGCCAGTCCGCGCTCGCGTCGTCGTGGGCCAGGTGGCACTCGGCCGGCGGAAGCGGGTCGGCAAAGGCGATGCTCCGCGCCGCAATGTGCACGCCCGTGCCGGCGCGCACACCCGACGCAAAGATGCTCACCGCCACGGCGTCGGCCGACGCCGCGCGCACGCCCAGCACCATTCCGCGCGGCGTGTTGGATGCGGTGCCGCCAGCTGCCGCCGCCGGCGGGGGGGCCAGATCGCGCGGCTGGACGACAAACGCCGGCGCCGGCGAGTCTGGAACCACTGCCATTGCCGCCGGGCAGCCGCCCGCCGCCGCCGCCACCCAGCCGGCGCCGGCCGCCAGCCCCGTCGCGACAAAGCGGCGCCCGCTCGCGTCCGTGCTGGTCATGTTGTGACTGCCGTCGCCTGCCGTGCGCCAGATCGGCGGCGACGGCACCGCTTCCGCGAACGTCACGGCCACGACGCCGTCGGCGCTTCCGGGGCACGACACGGGCGTGATCTGCGTCACCGTGACGGCAGCGCTCGTCTCGGCTGCCGGCAGCGGGGGGACGAGTGCGTGGAACTCGGTGCGGCAGATCTGCCCGGGCACGCCCGTCAGCTTCTCGGCCACGACGTGGAGGAGCCCTGGCGCGACGCCCGCGAGCGAGGGCACACCCGGCGCGTCAAAGCCGGCCACTTCCACAGAAAAGGGGCCGGCGCACGCCGCGCCGCCGCCGTCGCCGCCGCTGCCGCCGCTGCCCTCGCTCGCGGGCGTCGCGACGACGGTCGGCGTGTAACCGCGCGCGACCGCCACGAGGTCGCGCGTGGCGACGCTGTGGAAGCACGTCGCCGCCGAGCCGCCCTCTGGCGCATACCCGAATCGGACGGTCGTCGGTGTGTGGCGCGGGGCGGTGCAGTTGAAGCGCTGGTTCTCCGCGCCGGGGGCGCCGCCGGGCACGAGCGCACAGGACTGGGTGCCAAACAGGCGCGTGTCCCCGTCGTCGCCAGCGACGACGACGAGGGAGATGTGCATGGTGGCGTCGGCGGTGCACTCTGCATCCATCACGTGCGGCGCGGCGGCAAGCGTCGGCGCCACGGGGCGCGTGACGTTGAACTCGGCGCCGTCGGCGACATAGGTGTCCGTGACGACGCCCTTCCACGCGCGCCGCTCCGTCCAGTACATGGGGAACGCCGAGGGCGCCACGCGCCGCCGCCGGTGGAGGGCGCCGACGGTCACGGGGGCGGGCAGGTCAAAGGGGCACGCCAGCGTCTGGTTGGCCGGCACGGCCGTTGTGGACGCGTATCCGCCGCCGGCCGACGACGGATACGCCATCTCGAGGCGTAGCGGCTGGACGCACTCGCCGGTGCGCACCGCCCCCTCGAACACGGCGGCGCCCGACCCGGCGTGCCTGAGGACGAGCACGTCGGGCGAATCGGGCGAATCGGCCGGACCTTCGGGTAGCGTGTGCCACTCAAAGGTGCTCGCGGGATGCCACGGCGGGATGTGGAGCATGGCGCCGCTCTCGGCCTTGCCGGGCGGGCGCGAGGCGTGGACAAAGACGGGCACGGGCGCGGTCTGGCCAAAGTCGACGAGGAGCGGCGTCGCGCAGAACGCCGCATCGCCCTCGCGGCGCGTGTACCGGTCGGGGTACGGCACGGCCAGCGCCATCACGTGGCCATCGGGCACGCCCTCGATCGCCGTGCTGCCGAACCCGGCGTCGTTCACGTACGCGCGGTCGGACGGCGGCACCATGTCGGCGGTGAACCGCGTGAGCTCGGGCTCGCCGAGGCAGGTCTCGTCGTGGCGCCCGCGCTCCAGCCGTGCGCTGGCGGTGCCGCCACTGCACGCCGCGGGCGTCACGTGGATGTGCGAGAGCACCGTGTACTGGGCCTTGGCCGGGATGGCAATCTCGTCTGTCGCTGTGCACGCGCCCGTCGTGTAGTTTGCCCGGTACACGCCGGCCGCCAGCCGCTCGGCCATCGCCAGGTCTGGCCGCGGGTGGGAGAGGTCGGCCGGCGGCAGCGCGGCAAAGTGGTCGTCATCGTCGTCGTCATCGTCATCGTCATCGTCATCGTCATGGGGACGCCAGGCCCACGTCACCGCGGCTTCGTCGGACGCCATGGGCGGGTCGAGGCGCGCGACCAGCACGGCGTCTGCCGCGCCGGGGCAGTGCACAGGCAGGCTCAGCCGCCCCTCGTGCGGGGCAAGGTGGTCGATCGCAATCGTCGGCGGCCATTGCAGCGCGATTGCTCCCTCTTCCTCGTTGGTCTGTTGTGGTTGTTGTTGTGCATCGACAATGGTACGCGAGGGGGCCACGGACTCGCACGCGCCGCCGCGGTAGCTCACGCGAAGCCGCACATCGGCGCCCGCCACGGCTGCGGCGGCGTCGCGTGTGAGACGGAGCTCGCCGTCGCCGTCGCCGTCGCCGACGGGCGCACCGTCGGCCGTCCACGCGATCTCGACCCCGGCGTGCCGGCGGAGGCGCACGTCGGCGGCGGTGTGCGGGTCGCGCTGTGTCGCGCAGACCGTCTGCACGCCCGCGTCGCACGTGGGCGTGTAGTGGATTTCCACGCCGACGGGATGGGTGTCGGCGGGGGGCAGGAGCCGGTGGTGCGACGTGTACCGGCACGCGCCGAGGATGTCGTACTCGATGTCGAGGACCGCGACGAACGGCACGCCGTCCAGCGCCAGCACGCCCGGCCCCACCTCGCGCATGTCGATTGCGGCCGCACACGGCGCCCCCGTGTCCCATCGCGTGCAGGCCGCGATGCTTGCCACGGCGCGCAGCTCCGGGGGGTGCACGAGCCGGAGCGCCCCGTCGGACGACGTCGCGCACGTCGGCAGGCGGTCGATGGTCATGATGAACGCGCTCTCGTCGAACGCCGGCTCGCGCACGCGGACGGGCGGCAGGTGGTATCGGCACGTCTCCTCCTCGGCGGACACGTGGATGGCCGCGATGTACTCGCCCGGCCCCGGGAACCGGTACGAGGCCCGGCGCGGCAGGGCGTCCCCGGGGCTCTTGTACATGCGCGCATCGTTGCGCGTCACTCCATTCGGCCCGCCCGCCTCCGGCTTGTGCCACACCGAGACGCTGACGTTCCGCCCTCCCTCGCCGTCGCCGCCGCCGCCGCCGAGCCCCCGGAGCGCAAACGCGTCGGCGAGCACGATATCGTAGTACAGCCGGCTGCCGCCGCTGCCGCTGCCACTGAGGAGGGCGCGGGGGCAGGTGGCGATGGCGTCGCCGTGCGTCGTCTGTGCAAAGTCGACGACCGTGGCTCCGTCGCCATCGTCGTCGCCGTCGCCGTTGACGACGAGCATCTCTGTGGCCTCGCACTGCACACCGTCCGCGGCGATGGTCGCGTCCAGGCTGTACACGCCCGCGGCCAGGCCGTGGAAGAGGAAGCGCTCGTCGCGCGGCGCCAGCGGGTAGCCCGCATAGAACGCGGGCTCGCCAGTGTCGCCGTGGCGCAGCGTCACGTGCGGGGTGCCGGTGCCCGGGCGCGCCAGCCCCACCGAGACCAGCAGTTCGCCCTTGGGCGTGTCCCCCGGCGACGACCCCGGCCGCACACACGCCGCCGCAGGACGCGCGCTCAGCAGGCGGACGGCCGGCGCGGGGGGCAGCCAGTGGCCCGCCATGGCCTCGGCGGGAATCTCGGTCACGCACCCGGTCGGCGTCTCCGCGGCGTGCGTGCCGGACGGCCCCGACGTCTCCCGCGCCGTCCGGTAGATGTGCAGCGTCAGCGGCGCCGTCCGCCCAACCGTCAGCAGGTAGGCCTGGCCGTCCGCGAGGTGGGTTGTGCCGAGGTCGGGGTCTTCCAGGGTGTGGTAGGCGAGCGGGCTCGGCGTCGGCATCCCTGTATCCAGGCGGAAGGCGCGCTTGCCTGCACAGAGCGCGGCCGCCGGCGCGGCATCCGGCGGCTCGATCACCAAGGCCGCCGCCGTCTGGATGTACGGCGGCAGGACGTAGGACTGTGTCCACCCGGGGCACACGCGCGCGACGGCCGACGACGCGGCGCCTGCGTCCAGCACCACCCGGCCCTCCGTCGGCGTGCCGCGCGGCGCCGTCACCGGCGGCGGCATCACCGCGTCGAATGTGTGGACGGTCGCGCCTCTGCCAGGCACGCCGACTGCCGCGGCCGCATCGACCGTCACGCGATAGCCGAACGGGGTGTGGTTGACGACCGTGACGTCGACCGTGTACGCCGACGGCGCGCAGACTTCCTCCTCGCCGGCGGTGATCTCGCTCCACGCCACGCTCGCGATTGCGGGGGAGGGGTGCATCCCCGGGTGCATGATATCGGCGAGGTCGTGTGTCGTCACCGCGCCGAGCAGCCCGTAGTCGAACGTGAGCACCAGCAGGTCGTCGCGCGGCGTCTCGTGCTCGTGGGCGCTGAGCACAAACCGGCGCACGAAGATCTCCGGGGCGTCCTCTGCCTCCTCTTCGCTCTCCTTCGCGGCCGGACCCATGGCCGTAACGGTGTAGCCGCACGAGGGCACGGGCAGGTCGGGCGAGTTGGCCTCGACGTCAAACACGACCAGCGCGCCGGGGCACTCGACAGGGATGACGGGCGAGCGCACGCGAATGGACACGGGCGGCAGGGCGTCGATGTGCCCCGCGTCCACGTAGCACACGCGCTCAAAAAACGCGGCGCCAAAGCCGGGCGCCCGCACCATGGCCATTGCGCGCGCCGCATACGACACGCCGGCGTCCAGCTTGAAGGTGTACGCGCGCGGCAGCGGCGCGCTCCCCCATACTCCGGCCTCGATCTCCATGGCCGGCGGCGTCTGGTCAAACTCATACCAATGCTCGCCGTCGCGCTCGCCGCCGGGGCTCGTCCGGCGCACCTGAATGGCCCAGAGGGCGGGGCCGCGCCAGGCGGGGGTGCCGGCCATTTCCACCGCGGCAGTGGCGCCGTGGTCCGACGGGAACCGCGGCACCCGCGCGGCCGTCAGCGTCGCCTCCAGGCCGATGCAAGGCTGCGGCGCCTCGGCATCGGCCTCGGCATCGGCCTCGGCCTCGACCGGCGCCCGGGGGCCGCCGACGGCGCGGGTGTTTGTCGCAAAGACCGCGCCGGGTCCGAGCGTGGCCGTCCAGTCGACTGTCGCGCGGTAATGGCCCGGCGCCGGTGACCATATCACGTCCGACGCGAACGCGGCGCCGTCCAGTGGCGCGAACTGCCCGGCGTGGTCGGCGGTGTGCTCCCATAGGACGCGCGGCGGCGGCGCATAGGCGTGCACGGACGCGCCGCGGGCTTTTGTGCACTCCAGGCGTGTGTCGACGTAGACGGCCGAGGCACGCGCGGCCGCGCCGTGCGGCGTGATGCGCTCGACGGTGGGGCGGCCGATGGCGCACACCTCGACGTTGGTCGCGACGCTTCCGCTCGCCCCGACCCGGCCCTGCGACACGGCCATTGCGGCGCCGGCCGCCGTCGCGCCGCGGTAGTGGTACACGGTGTAGACCCCGGCCGGCACGTCGACGGTGCACTCGTCCAGCCCGGTTCCGGGAAATACCGTCCCGGTCGCGGCGTCCACGGCGACACACGGCCCGTCTGTGGCCTCGTCGTCGTCGCCGTCGTCGTCCTCCTCCTCCGCCTCGAAGCGCGACGTCAACCGGCCCGGCGCGTCGTCGGTCGCGGGCCGCGATGCGACGGCGTGTGCCGGCGCCTGGTGAACCACGACCGGCGCCGCCGCCGTCATGCCGTCCTGGCCACAGAAGCAGTCGAGAGGAAGCCCACGCGCGGCGCATGCCGCGCGCGGGCGGACGGGTTCCGCGTGGGTGTACAGCAGGTTGCCGCCGTGGGTCAGGAAGGCCACGTCCAAGCGGTGGGTGTGTGCACAGCCGCCGAGACTAAGCGGGCGCGGCGCATGGCCCGCGCCGCGGTATGCCATGTCAGCCAGCGCCCCGTCCGCCTCGGCGTCGTACAGTGCGAGCACTGTCATGATGCCCTCGTCGGCGATGTACGGATGGAGGGTGGGCGTCGCCACGAGCAGCGACGGCAGCGGCGGCACCAGCATGTGCTCGACCACGACGCGGAATGGGGGGATGGCCGCGGCGATGTCCAGCTGGGTCACGCACATGCTGTTGCCTCCGTCTGCCGCTGCTGCCGCCTCCGACATGATGATCGTCAGCTCTGGCCACCGCGCCACGGCCCACCCCGGCGCGGATGTCTCAAGCGCGCCGGTGCGCGGGAGCGACAGCGGCAGGGCGCCAAGTGTCAGGGTGAGCGCAGCGGGGGGGACGCCCGCCGGGACGCGCAGCTCCAGGTCGATGCCGTCGCCAGTCGTCGCGCGCCGTGCATTCGCCAGCTCGATAGCGGGACACGCCGAGGCCGGCGCGACAGGCGCGAATCCGATGCGCAGGCACGTCGTCGCGCCATCGGCGCGTGCGGAGGCGTAGTGCATGACCTTGACGTCGTCAGCCGCATCGAGTGCAAACAGGACCGCGCCGTCGGGCGCCGTCGGTGCCAGCACCCGGGCGCACGGCGCCAGCGCCATTGGCGCCGCGCCGTCCTCGCAGGTCGCCACGTCCCCCAGGCAGCCCACCAGGTGCGCAGGCGTCACGGTGCCCACAAACACGCCCACACACACGCCCGCGTCCTCGGTGTGAGTACACCCCGCGGCCGCGCTGTCGGCCACACGCCCCCATTGGCGCGCCCCGTCCGTGCGCTGCCCCCGTACCGCCATCGCCGCCACGCCATTCTTTGTAGCATAGACTCGCACCGCGGCGTTCTCTGTGCGGTCCAGCTCAATCTGGCTGGCGCCGTCCCGCCCGACTTCGTATGCGCCTGACGCCGCTGCGACCGGCAGAACCACCAAGAGGAGCGCGACAATGGCGCCGTCGGCCGAGATCCGGCGCGTCATCTCTTCTCTTCTCTCTATTTGTTTTTATTCGAACGTGACACTCAGTCGTTATCCGGTAGTTTGTTAATTGCACAGGCTCTGTGATGGGGTCTATAGTCATATATTCATAATCGATTCCCCGGCTAACACACTCGCCGCTATTCCTCCTCCTCCTCTTCCATGCCGTCTTCGTCCTCGTCGCTGTCATCTATGTCGTCTTCTGCATGCCTGCCGACGGGCTTCCTCCGAGAGACAACAGCCTCCGCAGCGTCGCCAGCGCCCTCGTCGACATGATGTTCTCGGAGGCGGCGGCGGCGGCGGTCGTCGTTGAGGGCTGCGGCGGCGACGCCGCGCTTTTTGGCGCTCGGTTTTCGCTGTGCGCGTATCGTCGTCGTCGCCGCTGTCGGCTTCTTCGTCGTCTTCGTCACATTGTTCCCCTGTGTTTGCATCATCTCCTCCTCCTTGCCCTCCTGGCCCTTCTCGCCGACGCCGTCGGCGTCCTGGACGGTGCCCCATCGGTAGTTGCGATGGATGTAGCAGTGTGTGCCGACCGAGACGAGCAGGCGGCAGGCCGCCACCTGGCACTTGTCAAAGATCCCGCGCCACGCCCGCCGGCGGACGACGAGGTCGGCCGACGTCGACGCGGCAATCATGATGAAGGCGTTGGTCTTGTGCGGGTCGACGTCGATGATCTCCTGCCCGCGCATGTGCCGGTACTTGCCCATGCAGCGGATGCGCAGCTCCCGGTCGGGAATGCCCTCCTTCGCCGCCACCGCGCCGGTGCGTGCCTCGGCGCTCAGGAACATCGGCGCCATCTCCTCGGCTATGCGGCGCGAGTCCTCGGCGTTGTACATCCGCCGCATGGCGGCGACCAGCGCCTCGGCGCGGTCGCGCGGGATCGCCCGGCTTGTCTCGTACTGGGTGTCCATCGCCAGCTCGCGCCCGTTGCACTCCCCGTGGTCGTGGCGCGTGTAGTCTCTGCTCAGCTCGCCGTCCGGCCGCCGCGAGCCTCTGGCCACCTCGCTCATCGTCGGATATTGCAGGTTGTCGTGCACCGACTCCCGCACAAGCGCGCTCGCCGACAGCGCGGAGACGGCGTCGTGGCCGAGTTCGCTGGCAGGCGGCAGCGGCGGGGCGGGTTGCACGGGTGCTGCTAGCGTTTGACTGTCACCACCGGCGCCGGTGCCGCCGCCGCCACCGCCACCGCCGCTGCCGGCGTCCGGGATGGAAAAGTCGTGGAACACGCGCGGCGAGATCTTGATGTTGCCCCGGACCAGCCCCTGCCCCGGGGTGACGAGGTCGACGCGAAAGTCGTAGAGGCCCCACGGGTTCTTGTACTTAGCCTTCTGCTCCTCGGGCATGAGCGTCTCGGCGTAGGCGATGAAGGCGTCGTGGCCATCGGCTCCCCCTTTTGTCCATGCAAGGTCCACCGGTAGGCCCTTCTTGTGCATGGAGGCGACTGTCGTGTTTATCTTGTTGTACATTGGCCGGCGGCCGCGAAACATTCTCCCCTTTTCGATATTCCGTCGTCTTGCGTCGGCGCTCATAGCATGACCTACTGGTGTGGGGCGAAGAGGGCGGGGGGAGAGGGAAAATGCACGGTTGCGGGGCGCCCTCTTTTTTTTCCTCTGTGTCTCGTGTTGCCGACACGCCTGTTGCCAGCACGTGCGCTTTTGATCTGTTGTCTCTCTTTTTCCCCTTCCTTGGCGCTGGAGAGAGAGAGGAGTAAAAAAAAGGAACCTTCGTCCGGCTTGACTACATACAACACGAGATTGCAACACTCGTTTTTCGAAAAAAATACTGGGGAATTACAGGCTGCGATCCATCCCGTAGTTTTAGCTGATTTTCCTAGAGGAGCAGAAGAAGAAGAAGAAGAAGAAGAAAAAGAAGAAGAAGAAGAAGAAGAATGGATATTGTCGACATGTGCGAAGAAGACGGAGGCAACCTCCAGGTAGGCCTGCCTTACTTCACGTACGATGACACAGACGGAGGGATTCTCCCGAGGGCGCCGGTGTCGCCGCTCGCTGGCGATCTCGACGTGCTAGCGGGTTTCCCGGTGTCTGTGGGAGCGATGGTGAATGAAGCAGAAGACAGAGAAGACAGAGAAGACAGAGAAGACAGAGAAGACGAGGAAGGCGACGAGCTCGTGTGCAATGACGATGGCGACGACCTCGAGCGGGGCATGGACGCGTGGGTGACCGTCCCGGTGGAGCGGTGCATGGACGTGGCGCGCAACGCATCCGGGTCGAAGATGTTTATTTTCTCTGGTGCAGGACGACTGTGTCGCGTCCGTCGCCCCTGCTCGCGCGACAACGGCGCCGCTTGGTCGGATGCGACTCCGCAGTCCGGCACGACGGCGATATGCGACTTGTCGCAGGACCCGTCGCAGGACCCGTCGCAGGACCCGTCGCAGGACCCGTCGCAGGACCCGTCGCAGGACCCGTCGCATGGCCAGTCGCAAACCTCGACAGCCAAGCGGCTCGTGGGTGGTACGCCAAGGGGCAGACCCCGAGCCCCCGTCGGCACCGCTGCCGCCGCAGCGCGGAAGAAGGCCGTCTCCGAGAAGGCGCCTACTCTGGTCGATGTTGCGGCGGCGCGCGGCGGGTACCCTGTGATTGCAGAGCTCCCGAACTTCAACTTCCGGATGGCGGCCCCTGAGGCGCGCCACATTCCGCGTAGCGCAACACTCCAGGCCGCCGAGAAGACCTCTGGCACGCGCCAGTATTCGCTCGTCGTCACCACGTACATCGGGCCCGTCCGGTATTGGCCCCACGCCGCGGCCATGCTCAATTTCTCCGTCTGACCTTGGGTTCTTCTTCTACTCTTCCTTCCTTCTTCTACTCTTCCTTTCTTCTTCTTCTTTTTTGACATCATTTTTTGACATCATTTTTTGACATCATTTTTTGACATCCTTTGACTCCCATACGAGAATTAGAATACATGTGCTTCTTTGGTAACCCCGATGTAAAAAGAAGAATAAGCAAGGAGACGGCGCAAAGGGACCCAGAAAGAGTAAACAGAAAACACGATGTCGGCCACTGACACGAGAGCGCAGGGCGGGTACGGCACAATGCTGTACACTATCGACACGGGTGGGCAGGGGGGAGGGGGAGGAGGGGGGCACCAGCACACGAGCCGCGAGTATTACGGCCCTGGCACCAAGACGCAGGCGCCGGCGCACGCCGCGCCGCACCACGCTTCGGGGCAGTCGGCGGGCGAAAAGCGCCTCGACACCCCGGCCGTTGGGTCGGGCGCCACCGGCGGCCCCGCGGCGTTCGCGCCCACAAGCTGTCCCGCGCACGCCGGGCCTGCCTCCACGGCCTCTCCCGCCACCGCCGGCGCCGCCACTTCTGGCCATGCCTCGGCGGACAGCACAATCACGGGGCGCACGGGGTCGCGCGGGGGCGCGTACGGCACCTCGAAGAAGGCCGGATGGCGCACGATCCGCCCTGGCGCGGGCGGGGGGCGTGGCAGTGGTAGCAGCGGCGGCGACGGAGGCGGCGGCGCCGGCACGGCGGACAGGCTCGTCGAGTCTGCTCGCTACACCGACACGCGCCAGGAGAGCGGCAAGATCGCCGCCCTCCTGGAGATGACCATCCCGCCCGACATGCGCAATGCGTCGATGCGCGCCGACTTTGGCGACCGGCTGCTCGGCATGTACCGCCCTGTGGAGATCCGCTTCCCCAAGCCGCACAGTTTCGTGATGCTAAAGTCGTATTACGCGCGGCGGACGACTCCCGTGCACAACAACTACTCCAGTGCAGTGCTGCCCAGCACCGTGCAGGCCGCCAACGCGCCCTCCCTGCCCCTGAAGACCGTGGACCGCAACGCGTATGCCGAGCTTTTCAAGCCCGCCAACCCGCGCATGGCCTCCAACTCGGCGCGCTTCCATGACGAGGCCAAGCGGTACGTCCGCGACACCATCGACATGTGGAAGAACGACAACGCCATCTCGGCAGTCATCGACGTCCCGTCGCGCTCGACCGAGGACGTCATCATCCCGCAGATCATTGCCCTCAACGTCCTCAAGGTCACCGCATCCGACCTCGTCGGCATCCGCATGTCCGGCCACACGCACCACAACATGGCCCCCTACCACTCGCCCATCGGGGATCACGGCGTCCAGTACGGCCACGTGGTCGCGTCGGGGTCCACGGGCAAGGAGGTGCTCTACGCCGGCGTCAGCGACGCGCAGATGGCGTACATGGAGGAGCTCCACTCCTTCTACTTCACGCGCGAGGGCAAGGGCGCCGAGGCCATTGTCAAGGCCATCCGTGCCAAGGACGTGCACAGCGGGCGCGCCGCCGGCGCGCTGTCCATCGACATCGACTCGCCGCTCTTCCTGTGGATCCTGACGCACATGCCCGAGATCTTCGACAAGTTCGACGGGACACACGGCCGCGACAAGACCGTCCCCGGGCTCACGGAGCTCGAAGTCGAGCAGGTGCGCATGATTTCCATCCGGGCCGAGCTGTCCACGCCGCGCGCCGACCTCGTCGGCCGGGGCGACGAGGACAGCCCGCTCACGTCCATCGTCGCCACCGTGTACTCGCAAAAGCGCGGCACGTGGTGCCTCGGCGACGGCAAGCTCTTCCACTTCCCGATCGCGTTCGCCGAGGTGGCCATTGCCGCGTACGCCAAGGCCATCTACGAGTCCATCACCTACGTCGACGTCGAGAACTTTCACATCTCGGCGCGCCGCCTCACCTCATCGGGCGGCGGAACCGGCGGAACCGGCGGAACCGGCGGAACCGGCGACGGGGCTGGCATTTCCCTCGACGAGAGGGTCTATGCCACGCTCACCATGCGCACGTTCAAGCCGCACGCCATCCATGCCGCCTACAACATGTGAGCCGTTATTTTTTTCATCTCTTGCTTCTTCTCTTCCTTCTCCTCCTGCTTCTCTTCCTCTTTCCATCATCTTTGATCGAGTGGCTTTTGATTGACTGTTTTATTGTCGCTGCTAGAGCGTTACTAAGTAAAAGATATATAGTTTCATTGATTTTCTTTACCTTCACCAGGAAATCTCATGAAGCACGTCGGGACACGAAGGCGTGACGTCAAGCTGGACCTTGAAGTCGAAGCGCGAGTCGCGCATCGAACGCAAGACGGCCTCGCATTCCAGGCCGTTGGTGCTGATGTACGCAGTGAACTCTCCCTTTCCGGCGGCCGTCGTTACTTGCCTGACGATGTGGTCGACACACCGCTTGTGTTGTTGCACTTGGTGGTCGGCATTCGCCACAAGCGCCTTGCTGGCCATGCTCTTGGCCGTAAACCCGGGAGGAAACGTGTAGTCCATCGTTGCCATCGTGTTGTCGTCGTTGTCTTCTTCTTCTTCTTCTTCTTCTTCTTCTTCTTCTTCTTCTTCTTCTTCTTCTTCTTCTTCTTCTATGTCGGCAAAAAAAAGGAAGAAGAAGACAACGACAACAAGTTTGCAACCATGAGCATCGCGGCCCCCGATACCATCCAGGACGAGTTTTTTATCACGCCCGAGCAGGCACAGGCCGTCATCGCCAAGCTGGACGAGCTCCTGTATGGCCAGCCCGAGCGCGCTGCTATCGTCCGGGCCCGGGGCATTGTCGCGGACGGACTGCTGGATGGGTCGGTCGACTTTGATATCCCGGGCGACACCAAGCACAACAACGTCATCCTTGGTGTGTACTTGACCATCGCGCTCGCCATGGCCCTTCCCGGTCGGCAGATCAATTACTATGGCGACGTTGACACAGGGGCTCTTGTCGCCCACCATATCGTCGACAATATGCAGCGCAATGGATATCCTCGCGCGTTTTTTGTATGGAATGCGTACTCTGGGTACAGCATCCATATATGTGGCAGTGCCCTCGATGCGGCCGTCGCCCACGTGAACGTCGAGACGGCAAATGAGGACTATCCGGAATACCCGGGGTTACTCATCGGCTCGTCCGACATCGCCATCTTCCACGATGGCGCCGACTTTCCCCTCGACGCGTCGAAGACCATCACACATGATCTTTCTGGCAGGTACTCTTCCACTGGCGGCCGTAGTGCCAAGTATGTCTTCTTCCTCGGCAACAATCTCCCCTTTCCCGCCTCTGTCCCTGTCGCCCGCGTCCAGGCCGACCTGGACAATCTCGCTCTTCGTTAGCGAAAGTCCAAGATATTTGACACCAAATTGTAACAAAAAATTCTCATAGATATTGTGTCATTAAACTCGTATGGTTGCCTCTTTATTGCTACCATGAACCTGGGTTTATGATATCGACTATATATAATAAAAAGCCGTTACAAAGACTGTATTTTTTCTTATCTTGTCATCACCGGTGGGCGATGGGCCCGTTCCACTTCTCGTGGATGCCGCGATTGATGGTTTTCAGGGGAGGGATGTGGCGCGTGTTGCGAATCCAGCGCACGTTCGAGCACACCTTGCACATGCGGATGGTGCGGATGCGATGCGCGGCGGGGTCGTCGTCGTCCATGTCGTCGTACACGGTGAGTTCGCGGGACTCGGCGAGCGTCTTGATTTTGCGCGTGCACGACGGGATGTCGCACGACATCTCGGGCTTTTCGGCCTCGTACGCCTGCACGGCATGCTCCACGCAGAGGATGTCCATGCCCTGGTACGGGCACATGACGTCGTTGAGTTGCACGGAGTGGAGGCACTTGAAGCATCCTGTGTAGATGCCGTCCATGAACGTGGCGACGCGCCGCAGGATCACCATCGTGTCGATGACCGTCTCGGCGCAGTTGTGGAGCATGTGCTGCCGCGAGATGTGCTTGGCCGTCTTCTTCTGCTGCGTCGTCGGCGTCATGATCATGATGCTCTTGTCGGTGAACGTCGCCCGGCTCGGCCCGGCGACGGGGACGACGGGCCCGTGGGCGGCGGCCGACTCTGCCGCGCCCATCGCCGCCTGCTCCTGCTCGGCGAGGCGCTTCTTGTTCTTGTGGTGGATGATGCGCCAGTCGCCGCGCAGGGGTTTCTTGGCGCACACCGCCACGGCCTCCTCCGTGTACCGCACCACGTACACGCCCTTCGTGTGCTTGTTGTTGACGCGCTTGCGGAAGAGCGGCTGGCACTTCTTGTCGCCGCAGTTCATGCAGATCGGCACGGTGCCAATCACGCGCGGGATCGGCTCGCCGTAGTTCACGCCGTAGTAGTCGTGTACCACACAGGCGTGCCTGTAGTACATGTAGGCGTCGCCGGGCAGCTCGTGGTAGTCCCGATGTCGCTTGCTGAGCTTGAAAAAGTTGTAGAAGACGGCCGTGGCCTCCTTGGAGAGCGTGCCGATGAGGGCCTCCAGCGCGGGCTCGTTGCTAAACACGGCGCCCCACATGGCGGCGATGTCCTCGGCGGACACCCCAAAGTACACGAGCCAGTCCATGCGGATCATCGCGTCCCACGGCCACGCGGCGATCGCCTGCTTCATGGTCGCGTACTGGCGCGGCGGGAGCTCGGGGTTTGGGTTGGCCAGCTCGTACTCGCGCCCGTCGGGGATGTCGTCGGCGTGCACGGCCTCGTACGCCTGCTGGTTGACGTGGTCGAAGATCCGGATGATCTCCCAGAGGTTGTAGTCCAGCAGGTTGCACCGCTGGGTCTTGCGGTAGGCGTTGTGGAGGTCGACGAGCTTCTTGTCGATCGGGCGGATCATGGCGCTCAGCGAGCGCGGCGGCATCTCGGCGTGCATGAGGTGGTGGATGGTGCGCTCGCGCACGGACTCGCACGCCCGCGTGACGTAGGCGTCGTACACCGGCCAGTTGTACGTCTCGTGCAGCGTCGGCATAAAGTCGAGCGAGTCCTCGCACGTGTTGCGGAAGAACTCCTTGAAGATCGCCAGGAGCGTGTACCGGTTATGCTCGACAAAGACCGCTTCGACTTCGCGCTGCGTCATCGTCGTGTGGAAGACGGTGTAGATCGTCACGCGGCCCTCGATGGGCATCTTCGTCGCCGACTTTTCGTAGATGCCCAGCAGCGACGCCACGATGATCTTGCAGAGGCAGCCGACGAACTCGGGGTGCTTGGCACACAGGCCGGCCAGCAGCCCGTCGATCTGGCGGTTGTTGCAGCGGTGCGGCAGCAGCTTGTAGAAGATCTTGGTCAGATCCGTCATGATATCGATGTTTGCCTCGTCCAGGTGGGGGAAGTCCATCTGCATCAGCGTCTTGTTGCTGTCCGACTTGCCGTGGTTGTACCGGGTGGCCAGCAGGAGGAACTGCGACATGTCGGGCAGCGCATCCGCCGTGAACGCCCACTCCAGGTCGGCCGGCGTCCGCTTGCACTGGGCCTTTAGCCAGTCGCCGTCGCATTCAATGTCGTCAAAGTCAAAGTCGTCGTCGCCACCGTCGCCGCCATCGCCGCCATCGCCGGTCGCACTCTTCCTCCTCCTCCTCCTCTTCCTCCTCCGCTTCTTCCGGGTCAGCGCCGCGTGGTACTGCCTCGAGCGGCATAGCAGCGGCATCATGGCGTCGACGTGCATGTACAGCTTGTTGATGATGCCCGGCGGCGCACCGGCCTTTGTCGCGATCTCGATGGCGCCCGAGAGCAAACTCACGCGCGTGCAGACGCTCCGGCACGCCCTGACACAGCCCTCGGGGCTGCCGCACGGCGGCATCCAGCCCTCGCTCAGCGGCACCCACGCCTTCCACGGGATGACGTCGACGAGCTCCTCCACGGGGAACACCAGGGCGGTGAAGAGGTGCGTCTTGAAGTCCTCTGCGTAGCCGCGGAGGTCAAAGTCGTTGAGTCGAAAGTAGGCAATCACCGACTCTGTCGGGTGCCCGCGCGCGACACACGCGGGGTCGGGCGGCTCGGCCAGGATGTCCGCCAGGATCTCGGACGGCAGCGCGCGGCCGCCCACGCCTGTCTGGAGGCGCTCCTCAAATCCACGGGACAGACCGTGGACAGGGTGGAACAATGCCGCCACCGACGGATCCAAGACCAAGGGGGCGGGGGTCTTGGACGCCTCGTCAGTGGTCTTGGTGGTGGTGGTGGCGGCGGGAGGGTTCTTACCCGAGGAGCGCCTCTCTAAAAAAGCAACTGCTCTTTCATCTGCTCGAGGTAGGCGGGCGTGCACTGGCGGTACCCGTCCTGGGTCAGCCACTTCCGCTCGCCGTCGGCGTGGAGCGTGTAGAACCGGGCGTAGTTCTTCACGACGGGATAGAGGATGCCGTGCGCGGGGCTGACCAGCGTCACGTCGGAGGTGTACTCCGTCGCCGTGTTGGTGACGTTGCGGTAGCGCTGGAGCGCCGTGTCGTGGCGCGGCACCACGTTGGCCGTGTGGCAGTAGTAGAAAAAACGGGCGACCTGGCGCCGGTGGCAGGTCACGCACATGTTGCGCACCGCGTCCTGGCGCCCTGTCTCGGCGATGGCGCGCCGGTCGTTGGGCGAGATGAACTCTTTCATGACAAAGCCAAACCGCTTCTCCTGGAACGTCCAGCAGCTCTCGTCGTTCGCGCACGGCCGCTCCTCGCCGACGGGCGTGCCCATCTGCATCTCCTCGTACGCCCGCGGCACAGCCTCGATCAGCCGCAGGTTGATGGCTTCCTTCCCGAGCTCGGCCTGGTCCTGCCGGTGGTCTGGCCCGCGCGCGATGATGGCGCGGATGCCATAGTACACGCACGGGTCCTGGTACATCGACTGGTTGTTGGCACTCAGCAGCAGCTCGTGCATGCGCATGTCCTGGATGAAGACCTCGGTGGCCAGCGCCGTCCGCTGAACCACCGTCCGCGGCTCCATCTGGATCATGGCGCCCACGGCATCCAGCACCTCCTTGTCCAGCCGGCCCCGCCCCGCCTCCGAGTGGAGCATCGGGTCGTCGATCGGCGCCACGGCGGGAGGCGGCAGCGCGGCAGCCAGCCCGTCGGCGTGCTTGGCACGCATGCGCACCTCCTCGTGGTGGTCGGGGTCTGCCGTGCTCCGCGCGGACCGACGGTCCGGAGGCGCCTTGCGCTGACTGTCGGAGGCCGTGTCGTAGTCTTCGGCCAGGCGCGGCGTCGGGTCGCCGCGCCCGTCGTCATTGCCGTCGCCCTTGTCGTCGCGCTGCCGCTTGTGCAGTCTGTCGATCCACGCCCCCGTCTGGGCCTCGGTCTTTTGGACCGCCCCCGCCGCCATGCTCGTGGTCGTTTTCGTCTCCGTCGCCGCCACCGTCGCCGTCGCCGTCGCCGCCGCTTTCATCGCCTTCGCCACCGCCGCCTTCGACGCCGCCTTCGACGCCGCCTTCGATGCCGCTGCCGCCGCCGCGGTATTCTCGCGCTCTCTCGACACCCGGGCCAGCCGCGCAGCCACGATCCGATGCGCCCGGTCGTCTGGTGCCGTCGCTGACGCCATAGCGGCTTTTTTTTTGTTTGGTTTGTTTTTTGTCGTCTCTCTCTCTCTCTCTCTCTCCGCTCCAAGTGCAATCGGTTGCAGACAATAGACTAGGGGGGGGGATGGTGTACCGATCGGTAAAGTATACGAGTTGTATTCTTTTTTTTGTGTTGCTTTTCTCTCTTCTCTTCTTGAAGTATAACTTGTAGAGAGAGAGAGGGTGAGTGGGCGCGCGCGTGTGTGTGTGGGTACAAGTATGCAACCTCCAGATATAGAGGAGGACTCCCCGGAAAATCTGTTGCGCGCATTCCTGGCAGGGACTCTGCGCAACATCAAGCGCATGGACCAGTTTATGTGCGCATGGGTGCGCGGACTCCCGCCGCGGGCGTCGGTGGCCGAGTACGTCCGCGCCTTCATCGAGCCCGTCGCGACACAGGCTATGGACCTGCGGGTTGAGCACGAGTCGTTCATGTTCTTCCGCGACAGGGCCTTCTATGTGCACTACAAGCAGCTCCTCCCCGCCGAGTTCGCGTTTTTGGAGCACGCGGTCTTGCGATGGGACGAGTTCTTTGACGAGAGCGTCGAGAGCACGCACGGGCTCTGTCTGCACAAGTGTTTGCACAATGCAGTCGCCGACCAGATATTCCCCCGCGCCGAGATCTGCGCGCGGTTCATCGGCAATGTCCTGGCCATGGCGCTCGATCCGCAGGGCGCGCTGCTGTCGGCCAGTCGGTTTATTCGCGCGTGGCACGAGTGCCATGCGGCAGTGGTCGTCGTCCAGGAGCGCGCGCGCCGCCGGGGCGCGCCGGTCTCCGCCGCCGTCATCGGCCCCGTCCTTGCCGTTCTCGCGTGTCCGCCCGCCAAGATTGTCGCATGGGACCCCGCTGCGCGCGTCCACCCGGCGGTGTAGTGGCACTCGCCCGTATGAGCCGCGCCGCGCGCGGCCCCGCGGGAAAAAGGCGATGGAGATCCTAGACGCAGTGGAGGAGAAGCTCCGGAGCGACAACTGCTCGGCCGAGAGCGGCATCGTCTTCGCCCTCTACTCGGCCGTGTATATGGTGCCGTGGGTGCTCACCGGCATCTTTACGCTCAAGGCCATCGACACGCAGCAGGTCCACTACCTTCTCCTCACCATCGTCCAGTGGTTCAATCTCCTCCTCATCTTGCTGATTGTTGCCGTCTTCCGCGACCCTGTCGTCCTCAGCGGCTGCGCGACGGCCTCGGCACTGCCGGACGCGATCATCGAGCAGGCCTTCTTTGTGTACACCTACCTCGTGCTTGCGCGCATCTCGTGGGGCTACGGCGTCGTCGCTTGGCACGTCTTTGGCCTCCAGACCTGGGTCACACTGGCGTGGATGGTGGCCGTTGCCGCGGGGTTTCGCACCATCAAACAGGCCATCGTCAGCGCGGCCATCGGCACGGCCGTCGGCGTCGTCAGCAACCGCGCAGTGGTCTACATCTTTCTGCGCAACTACGACGCCATCATGGCGTCGTCCTTTGTCAGGTGGCGCGGGCTGCGCGACACCGTCTTCAGGCCGCCGGCCGTCGAGCCGCTCGACGGTCCTCAGCGCGCCGCGGTCCTCGCCGTCGTTTCGGCGCATGTAGAGGCCCAGCACCATTCTCATCCTCATGGCCACACGTCTTCCTTCCGCGTCACATAGCCTCCTGGCCTCTTCTTCTTCTTCTTCTTCTTCTTCTTCTTCTTCTTCTTCTTCTTCTTCTTCTTCTGTTTTGTGTGTGCGCGTGCGTGTGCGTGTGCGCGCAATCTGTAACTTAGACTAGAGCGAGTACGAGTGTAATTGTAAGTTAAACCGAACGAAAGAAAACGGAAATCAAAAAAAAACACTGATTACTTCCAGACAGAGGGACGGAAGGAACAAGAGCCAAGATGCAAGGCAGTGACGACCTGGACTTTGTGGACGTGCCTCTGGAGTTAGCGATGGATGTATTGCGCGCCGCGCAGATGGTTGTCATGAACCAGACAGATTATGATGCGATGTGTGCCACGTGCCCTTCGTCTTCTTCTTCGTCTTCTCCGTCTTCTCCGTCTTCTCCCTCCTCATCGGCGGCGGCGGAGGCGTCGGCCGGCATTATGAACAGCGACGCCACGGCGGTCGCCCGTGCGATCCTCTTCCTCTTGGTGTTTGTATTTTCTGTGCGGCTTTGGCGATCGGTGACCGGAGTGCTTGGTGGATCGTGAAAGCGAGGCGAATACAAAAAAAGAGAGAGGGTGAGGGGGAGGAGGAGGAGGAGGGCTTCTCCCCCCCCCCCCTCGCGGTTTGGAATACGTTAATAAAGTCCACAGTGATTATGTTTTTTTATAGATAGGAAGACGAAGACGAAGACGAAGACGAAGACGAAGACGAAGAAGAAGAAGAAAAAGAAGAAGAAGAGGAAGAAGAGGAAGAAGAAGAAGGGGAAAAGACGAGAATGGATGCCGTAAGAGAGATGAGAGGGGCTCACAGACGGTGGTACTTGGCTTCGGTGGAGGGTGCGGCGCCGCCAGTGGCGCGCATGATGCTGGAGGCGGCGGCGACGCCGGGGCGATACCAGATGCCGGCCATGTACTGGGCGTCGACCTCGATCTCGGGCGAGCCGAGGGTGTGGGTAAAGTCCCAGGCGAGCATGAGAAACATCCAGATCTGCATGAAGAAGAACGTGGCCATGACGTGGGTGGCGGTGTTCACCTCGGTGAGCGGGTTGCGGATGTCGACCTCGTTGAGCTGGTTGCCGAACGCGTCCTCGATGTAGTAGTACACGATGAGCCCCTGGACGGCGGCAACGGCCGAGACGACGAGCATGCGGATGAGCACGGCCTCGTTGCCGCGGCCGGGGGCGACCGTGCCGCCTGTGGGGTTGCCGGCGTTGATCGCGAGGAATTCCTGGAACTTGCCGTAGCGCCCGGCGACGGTGATGAGCAGCACGAGGACGAACGTGGAGACGAAGACGGTGTACGCCACCTTGTGCGCATCGAGGTTGTTGACAATCCAGAAGCTGCCCATGAGGAAGGACAGCCACGCGAGCGCGTGGTAGGTAAAGAAGATGAAGCAGGCGTTGATGACAAAGAGCTGGGCCTTCTCGTAGCCGTTCTTCCCCGCGCTGGAGATGTCGCGCAGGCCGGGCAGGATCGCCAGCGAGCGCGTGGTGCCGGAGATGATCACCCGCCCGCCGAATCCGTCGACGGGGAAGAGCAGCGGCGACAGCCAGAGGTGGGTGAGGAGGAAGAACATCATGAAGGACGCGACGTACCCGGAGACGGACACGTCGGCAAAGTAGCGGTAGTAGCCGTCGGGCTGTGGCGAGCCGCCCAGGAAGAGCGACGTGTCGAACTTGACCGGCTTGTTCAGCTTCAGCACCGTGTTGGAGCGCTCGCGGATGTGCCCGTAGAAAAGCCCGTCGATGACCAGCAGCGCAAAGACAAACACCGTCATCGCAAAGTACTGCCCCCAGTGGTAGCGGTACGTGCCGCCGAGCGTGCTGAACATGCGCCGCTCCTGGGGCGACACGCCCCAGGAGTCCCGCGTGTAGAGGTAGAAGACGTGGCCGGAGAAGAGCACAAAGAGGCCCACCGCGATGAGGTACTCGAAGAAGAAGTCGTTGATTGAGATCTTGGGGTTGGCCGTCGTCGACGCCGCGAACTTGTGCATGGTGTAGTAGAACATGAACGAGTAGAATACCATCCCCGCCACCCAGAACCACGTGATGAAGCCCTGGCTGATGCGCAGCTTCTCCACCTTCTGGATGACAAATCCGCGCTGGTTGTACTTGCCGGACTCGGTCACGACGCCGCCGCCGCCGCCACTGCTCTCGGCAGCCCCGGCGCTCTCGGGCGGCGCGTCGCGCGGGTCGGCCACGACGTACTGCCCGTTCACGATCCGCAGGAAGCCTTGCAGCTCGCGCTGCGTCTGGGTGATGGACGCCGCCATCCGGATGGCGAAGATGAAGACGATGATGCACGCGATGACGAACGTCGTCGAGAGGTGGAGGTACGTCGCAAAGGCCTCGGCCTCGGGGCGCGGCGCGTTGTGCGGGCCGGGGTTGCGGTCCGGCACCGCCGAGCACTTGGTGCGCTTGCCGCAGCCGGGCATGTCCACGTTCGCAAAGTCCTGGTTGCTCCCCAGCCACGTCCACTGCCACGTCGTGTACAGCGCCGCAAAGAGCGTCGTCAGCATGTAGAACATCCAGAACTCGCGCGACCGCGAGGGGCTCGCGCGCAGCGACTCGAAGCCGTGGCGCCGGTACAGCGCCCAGATCCAGATCGTGTACCCTACAGAGATGAACATGAACGCCCAGGTCTGGCCCGCGGCGTCCGGCCTGTACCCGGCAAACGCGTACAACAGCGCGGCAATCATGAAGAACAGCGACGAGACACCGACGATGTACGCCGCGAACTTGAGCTGGTCCAGTGCCCCGCGCTCCGCAATCATCTTGGCCGGATCGACGTTGCCGTCCGTCATCAGGTTCTTCTGGAACTCGTTTGTGCCGTACGTGCCCACCATCGGCGGCGCCGCCGCCGCCGGACCGTACATGTCTTGTGCCTGGGGAGGGCCAAACATCTGCGGCGGATACTGCTCTTGTTGCGGCTGGCCCATGGGACCGGGGCCGGGACCGGGACCGGGATTGGGGCCGGGACCATACGCGCTCATTTTTTTTTCTTTGTATTCGGATTCTCCCTGTGTCGTTCTCTCCTTTTTGTACGTGGCGCCATCTGGTGGCTATTAGCCACTTTTTCGGGTCTTTCTTCGCGCGGGAAATCTGCCCCCTTCCCTCTCTCTATCTCTCTCTTTCTCTATCTCTCTCTTTCTCTCTCTCTCTCTCCCTCCTCCGTCATAACTTCAGATCGAAATAGAAAACTTCGCCCAATGGAGATGGGGGATGTGCTACTAGGGGGTTCCCTGTCCATCGGGGCCGATAATCCGGCGTTTCATCGTATAATACACCGGTCTGTCAATCTCGGGTTGAGACGATACCTATACACTGGAGAGAGAAAGAGAGAAAGAGAGAGAGAGAGAGAGAAAAGTGATTGCGACCTAGATTATACCTACTAAAAAATGTACAGCGATGTCGGGCCGATGATACCAGCCACGCCGTCACTATTCCCAGTGCCGCGCGATATGGCCAAGTGGGCGTTCGTCCGCGATTTCACCCCGGCGGCGTTCTTCTATGCAGGCTACGTCGTCGCCTGGGCGTTTTTGCTAGACTGGTGGCGCCCCAAGCAGCCCGACCCGTGGAACCCGTTTGGCATCCAGCTCGCCATCCTGCTGGGCGTCGTCGTGGCCATCTGGACGACGGCGAGCATCTATCAGAAGGGGGACCGCGTGCCGCGCGTGACGCGTGTGCTCTCGCGGTTCTCCTCTCTTATTGAAACCATCTTCTCGAACGCGAGCCCGTATCCCGGCCTGGCGCTGGCCTACCGACCAAACGGGCCTGCCGCCCCGGAGACGTACGTCCACATGCGCGACGCAGTGCGCGAGCTCGCGGCGACCGTGCTCCTCTCGGGCGTGCTCTATGAATGGCAGTTGACGAACGCCGACAAGTCGGCCGAAGCCGCTGCGAACATCGTCGCCGTCCTCTCCGCCGCCGACGAAGGCGACACCGGGAACATCCCGTCCATGTTTAAGGCCGAAGTCGACATCTCCGGCGAGGCCATCTACTCGCTCGCGCTGCTCAACGTCGCGCGCCGCCGCGCCGCCGCGATGGCCACCGACACGCGCATTGCCGCAGGGGACGCCGCGGCGCCGCCGGGCACACAGATGCTCCGCGAAGAGACCGAGGTCGCCGCCCGCTTCACCGAGGTGCACACTGCCATCGAGGAGATGGCCATGCTCGACCGGCTCGGGGCGTTCAAGGGCGCCGCGTGGATGCTGCGGTGGCTCGGCATCGTCTACTTTGTCGTCCTGCCGCCCATCACCTGGCTTGGCCAGGGCTTCTACATCATCGCGAGCAACATCGGCGCGTTCCTCTCTGTTGGCGTGCTAGTGTCGTACGACGTCTACCTCGGCGACGTCTTCATCTCGCCGACCACCGTGCACATGAACGTGTGCTACGAGCACCTGCTGCGCATTGCGCGCAGCGCGCAGAACAGGCTGAGGTACTGGGTCGATGGCCTGGAAGGCCCCGGTGCCGGCGAACGCGTCCGCGACATCTCAGTCGTCGTGACGAGGTGGTTTCCTCCATCTGTCGCGTTGTCCCACGCACCTCGGCCCCTATCTTCTTCTTCTTCTTCTTCTTCTGCTTCTTCTTCTTTGCATCCATTTACCACCTCATCCAAGCTCCACTGACCCTCCTTTTTGGCTCTCTTGGGCGGAATAAACATCCCTCTCCCTCCCATTATCATTGTACACACATCCATAGTCTTTCTCTCTATCTCTCCTTCTCTCTCCTTCTCTCTCCTTCTCTCTCCTTCTCTCTCCTTCTCTCTCCTTCTCTCTCTCTTGAGTTATAATTGGCGTGTTAACTAGCGAACATGGGGTGTGGGGTGTTTTTTTAATATGAAGATGGCGAAAGAATGAGTAGTGAGGGAGGGGGCGGATGATGTAGTAGCCTTTTGTTTGGTTTAAAGCTGGACGATGTTGACAAAGCACTCCATCTTGTCGGCGCGGGTAGTGAGCGTGGCGCCCCACGTCTTGCTGTCGCGGTTGGACGTGCCGGGGTTGTTGCCGCCGGCGTTGTACGCGTGGCGGGCATAGCCGAGCAGCATGACGTCGCCGGTCTTGAGCTCGGGGTTGTTCTTGCCCTTGGAGTAGTCGACGTACGACGTCGATTCCATGGGCGGCTGGCCATACGGCCCGGCCATGGCTTCGAGGAGCGGCGTGGTCCTGGGCGGGGCCCAGCCGGCGTAGTAGACGAAGTCCACGACGAGGTCGTCGTCCTTCATCTGGCTCTTGCCGACGGCGGCGCCGTTCGGGGGCACCAGGCTGGGGCCGAAGATGGACGGGACCATCTTGGTGATCTGGTAGAGCTGCATGCCGGGAAGGACGTCGCCGAACACGGCGGGGTAGCGCCCCGAGCCCTGGCCAATCACGCCGATCTTGTGCCCTTTGCCGAGGTAGCGCGAGACGTCCGACAGCTTCTGGCCGTTCTGGAGGTTGGAGTTGACCACTGTCCACCCGGGGCCGACAAAGCGGATGGTCTCGCGCACGCCCTCGACGCTCGTCAGCGCGTTCATGTCAAAGCCCTTCTTGCCCGTGTTGGGGATGCCCAGCGCAACCGCCGGCGCCGACGGCGCGCCGCCCAGCTTCGCCTTGGTGTTGCCGAGCTTCTGCTCCATCGCCAGCTTGAAGTAGAAGCGGAGCAGCGCGGCGTCATACGCCGTCGTGTCCTCCTTCTCGGGGACCTTGGTGATGTAGATCATGCTCCCCTCGCCCCAGCCGGACTCGAACCCCTGCGGCCAGGGCTTCATGTTGTACTCGACGGGGACGCGGCCCTCGGTCTTGCGCGAGGGCTCGACCTTGCCGCGCGCCGCGTCGTCCAACAGGTGCATCCGCCCCGTGTAGTGGCGGTCCACCGGACCGCTCCAGTCCTTCCGGACATACGGCGGGTTGGGCGGATTCATGGCCATCTTTCTCCTTTGTTTTTTGTCTTTATCAAGCGGCTGCCGGTACTGCTGCTCTTATATCTCCCAACTGTGCTTTCTCTTTCGCGCTGTTATCCGTGTCGGCGTGTATAATGTCATGTATAGCCGATAACGCATCTGCGCATCGGATTTTTTTATTTACTATGCCCAACACGAGAACCAAAAAACGACACGGAGACGCCAGCTGCGAAAAGACGAAAGAGAGAGAGAGAGAGAGAGAGAGGGAGGGAATCACTTTCGGTTGTATTTCGCGCGCGAAGCAGACGCTCCGTTGGCATGCCGCGAGGCGCCGCCACCGCCACCGCCGCCGCCACCGCCATGATCGTCGTCGCCGCGCATCGCGTCTAGCACATGCGCGCGCGCCTCGGTGAGATTGTGCATGATCCTGGCCTGTCGGTCGATGAGTGACATCAGCAGCCGGGTCTTGCCCTCGTTCCACGACTTTTTGCCGTTGACGATGCCAATCACATACTTGCTGCCCTCGGCAATGATGTCGGTGATGAGCCGGTAGGAGTTGGCCATCGGCCGCAGCGGGTTGGTGATGTCGTGCACCATAAAATGGTCGCGGATCTGCGCGGGCGTCAGGAAGAACCCCGGGTGCCCGCGCCGCAGTATTTGGAACATCCGGCGGTTGAACACGTGCGCCATCCGGATGTAGAGCTTGTTGTCGGGCATCGTCATGATCAGCGCCCGGTCCATGTATTGGATGGCCTTGAGCGCGCTTGCGCCGGACAGCGCCATTGCGCTGGGCTGTCCGCCGATGTCCAGGCCTTCTGCGTGATCGCATAGGGGGCAGTCGATGGCGTCTCCGGCCGCGCGGATTGCCGCGGCGCGCGCGTCGTCCTCGGCGTCCTCGGTAATCAGCTCGGCATAGGCCTCGCCGGGGTCGTCGATGGCCAGGACGGCGTCTTCGGGCTCTGTCGCAGCGGCAGAGCCCCCGAACGCGCCGATCTTGAGCTGGCGCTTCCGCGCCTGGAGCACGCGCTCGACGCGCGCCGCGTTCCGCTGCTTGTCGCCGGGCACCTCGCGGATGTCGTTGCCGGCCATGTGGTTGAACGCCGAAAACTCGACGCCGCGGAAGGCCAGCAGCCGGTTTTCGCGCCCGAAGGCGTCCTCGCCGTCGTACGCGTCGCCGCCTCCTTGATGAGGTCCTCCTCCCGCCTGAGGCCCGCGAGAAAGCCCCGGTCCCCCGGCGTAATTGTTGTTGTTGTTGTTGCGGGTACTGTCCGCATCGTCATCGTCGGCATCGTCGTCCCCGCCGCCGCCGCCGCCGCCGTCCAAGAGTCGCGCATAGAGGTCTGTGTAGTCGTCGACGAATGCGGGCGCGCGCGTGCGCTGTGTCCTCTTCCGCTTTGCCGCCGACGATGCGCCGCGCGCCGCACCTTGCCGCGCATCGTCGTGGTCCCATGTGGCGCTCCGCGGCCGCCCCCTCGGGCGCCCCCGGGTCTGGCCAGTGTCTCCATAGGCAGTGCGCACGCCCGGATACGAGCGAGGTGTCCGTGCAGTCGACGCCCCGCCCGCTGTGTCGCGATGGGGTGTTGGCGGCGGCGGGGTGAATCTCCCGTTTGGTCCGTCCTCCATTTCTCTCTCTCTCTCTCTCTCTGTCTCTCTCTCTCTCTGTCTCTCTCTCTCTCTCTCTCTGTCTCTCTCTCTCTCTCTCTCTCTCTCTCTTCACTCTCTTTGTGGGGGTGTGTGGTATAATCAAGGGGTTGGACAGAGACGTGTATAACCACTACTTTCCCTGACACCCCGGCCACATAGAGGGAGGAGCGAGAGAGAGACAGAGAGAGAGAGAGACAGAGAGAGAGAGAGAAAGCGAGAAAAAAATCAGACAATGTACCCGCGAGTGCCGTACGTAGCCCACTCGGCGTACAACATGGGGGCGATGCTGGCGGCGATGCGGCCGGCGCTGGTCGAGTACCAAGACGCGGAAGGCGGCGGAACGCTGCGAACCGAGGTCTATGGCGGGATGCCGACGCGCGCGAGCGTGCGCGCGTACATCACCTACTTGATGATGTCGATGCGCGACGGCGACGCGGCCACGTGTGTCTTTGAGACCAAGTGTCCGCGCGCGATGCGGCTGACGACGACGACGGCGGGCGACGAGCTGCGCGTGGCGGTGTGGACGTGCGCGTGTCTGGAGTTCGAGCGCGGGTGGCGGTACTTGATTGCTGCGCGGGGCCAAGGGGGGCGGTTGGTGACGATCGACTCGAACGGGTTTATGGAGGCGGCGGCGCTGTTCTCGTGGGGCGCGCGGCTGGGCACGCGCGAGGGCTACGCGGACTTCGTGGCCGGCGGCGCGCACATGAACAACGGGACGGTGTGCCGCGCAATGGAGCTGTGGTCGATGGTGTACGTCCATGTGGTCGCGGCCGACGGCGTCCTGGCATCGGAGGAGATCATGTCGGGGTACACGACGGGGCGCAGCGCGCTCCTCGCGGGCATGGACGCGTACTTGACACAGGCGCTCCAGGCGGTGCGGAACGACTGGGGCGCCGACGACTCTCTGCGAGCCGTCATGCCGGCCATGGCCGACGAGGCGCGGCGGCTGCGGCAGTGGTGGCGCGTCGACACGGCCATCCACATGGCGATTTCGGTCACAGGAGGCGAGAGCCTGGCGCTGGCACACCTCGACGACGTGCCGCGCAGCCTGCCCCCGGGCGACCCCCTGGCCGACGCGGTCAAAGTCGCGCGCGACGCAGTGCACGCGCGGTCGGACTGGAAGAGCCCGACCGCGGGCGCGTGGAATGTGGCGACGGCGGCGGCGACGGGGCTGGGGATTGTTGTGCCGCGCGAAGAGCCACTGCCCCTGCTTCCGCACGTCGACGTCGCGATGGACGCGCGGCAACACCGCGGTCCTGTCGCGTTCTTTGTCGGGTTTGCCGATGCGCTTTCTAGGCGAAATCTAATATAAGTTCCCCTTTGCCTCCCTGATCAGTATTGCGCGGTGTGGATGGGTGTGAAGAGAAAATAAGAAGAAGAACGTAGAGAGAGAGAGAGATAGAGAGAGAGAGAGAAACCATATGGGACGACCAGCAGGGGGCGCGATGTGCGCGCTGGCGCTGATAATGACGATGACGATGACGATGACGATGACGATGACGATGACGATGACGATGACGATGACGATGACTGGCACGGTCGCGGGACAGCTGACGCCGGACTTGTTTGGCGAGCGCGTGTGGACGCACCCGCTGACGTACTGTGTGGAGGACGACGTGCTGGCGGGCGACAACTTTACCATCATCTCGACGCAGTGCGGGGACCGGTCGGACGGATGCAATTCCGACCTGTTCCGGTGCAAGCTGTCGGCGACGCTGGGCGGAAACAACATCTCGAACGCGCTGATCGACTTTACGCTGACGGGCTGGGCAGAGTTCAAGCCCGGCGCGGGCGACGGCAAGGTCCAGGTGGACATGGCGTTCGTGTCGGGATTCTTCCAGCTCCAAGGGTTTGTGCAGCTGTGGCGGCGGCGGCCGGGCACGATGAACCTGTACGACTTTACGGGCCGGCAGCGCTTTGTCGACCCGTCGCCGGACCCCCCGCCCCAGACGGTGCTCTTCCACGACGTCGAGGCCGGCCGATACGTGGTCGTGTACTGGGACACGGGCGGGACGCGGCAGGGGATTGGCGGGCCGGAGTTCTCGCAGGCGATCGACATCGACCGCGTCTTCATGGAGGACGTGGAGCTGCGCGTGGAGGTGATTCCAGGCGAGAACGTCTACACGCGGATCGAGGTGGCGTCGCGGCAGTTTGTGTCCCACCGGCTGGTAGGCCCGCCTGGCTTTAGCGTGCCGCTGATTGACGCGGCGACGAACGGCAAGCGGCGCAAGATCATGTGGGAGCAGCGCAGCGACCAAGGGAACATCATCCTGCCGGGCGAGCGTTTCCCGTATGTGACCTTTGGCGAGGAGACCGTCCCCGGCTTCGAGTTCTTCTTCAAGCACTACCCGATGATGTGCTGCGAGTTCCGCACAATCGTCCAGGCGCGCCTCGTCTACGTCGGACTGGACCACGACGAGTGGACGGACTACTGGACCGAGCGGCAGGATTACGGGTACGGCACGGTCGTCGACGTGCGGATTATGGAGCTGCGCAGCCTGTTTACGCCGTCGTCGACGACCGTGCCCACGCCCGGGGCGGTTGCTCTGCTCAACACGCTTACGTCGACTGCGACGGTCGACACGCTGACATCGTTCACTTTCGAGCGACAGGATATACTAGGCGCCGCCGGTCCCACTGAAGAGGATGAATGCTTTGACGAGGCGCACGACGGCTCGATCGGCATGGGCTCCGACACTGGCGACTACAACACGTGGGAGGATTGGTACGCGGACGATGAATTCCCTGGCGAGGGGATTGCCGACAACCGCTGGTTCCGCATGCGCGCGAACTTTACCATCCACACCAACAACGCCTTCGAGGCCGGCTTCACCAACGACTATGCATGCGCGCCCGTCGGGACGCAGTGGGCCTTCGACAAGACGCGCATGGGCCCCCGCGCTGCGTATACCTCTCCGTTCGCCGGGTCGGCCACATGCGCCGACGACTTGGCGTGCGAGGAGTGGGTCGCGTCGGAGTTCCTGTACCGGCGCTCGACGTTCGCCGATGTCTTTTGGGACAAGAGGCAAGTCTACGACTTTTGGGACTGTACCAACTTTGGATGCGGCGCCGCCGACACTTGCCTGACGCGCGAGAGCGCGATATACGCCTGTGAATGCGCCAAGTTCAGCCTCGAGTTCGAACTTGAAAACTGCATGAACGTCTGCTCGAACATGGGCGCGAACATGTTCGAGTACTCGGGGTCGTCCGCGTGGTATCCCCATCAAGTCTTCCGGCAGGACATCATCCGGGGAAAGGTCAGTGATTTGACGGCGGGAGACTGCAACAACTGGGAGCTCAAGGGCACGCCCGGCACCTTCACCGGCGACCCGTGCATCCGCGCGCTGGCCGCCGGATACCGTACGGCGGCGATGGCGCTCACCACTTTTGCCGAGTCCGGCGTTCCGTACCTCCAGTACGTCCTGCGTTTCCCTAGTCGCTCAGTCTACCACAACAACAACGTACTCCCGACGACCGCAATGTTTCATCGACATCCGACCTTGCAGCGCGACCCCAACCCCTCCATCCCGGCGGACCCTCCGCTGCCCGGCACGCGCCCCTGGATCCCCGCGATGCCCCTCAGCTTCGACACTGGGACAGGCATCTACGGCACGTTTGGCGCCGACACGCAGCTGTCCACGTTCAAGACGCGCATGGTCAATGGCATTGCCGACCCGTATGTCCAGGGGGACAACAACCGCTTCTACGTCAACACCGTCACGCCGTCGTACGCGCGCTTCAAGGTCATCCCCAAGGTGCTCTTCTACCAGTTCGAGGCGGCGACGCCCGGCACGCCCTTCGACACCATCGACGTCAAGTTCCGCGTGACCTGCCCGCTGCTGGAGCACGACCGGCCCCGCTCCACGGCCGTCGGCCACTGCGCCGACGTCTGGCGCGTCACCAACCAGAACAACGACGTTATTTTGGTGAGCGTACTCGATGGCGGATTGCGCCAGAACATCATTCCCGCCGTCACGTACGATCGCGGAGACGACCTGCGCGAGGTGCTGACGGACGCCGTCTTCCACATCCGCGTGCGCTACACGGACGGCGACACGCTCGTCTGGCGCTTCATCCCCAAGCTGGAGCCCGAGCTCGTCGCCTTCCAGTCGCACTGCGAGTACATCGGCCTGGAGATCCCGCTGCCGCCCAAGCAGTTTGTCATCCGGCCGATGATCTCGAAGGTGCGCACCGCGGCGCCGGCCTGCGAGTACAGCCAGCCGGAGATGCTCGCCAGCACCTTCCGCGGCCAGTTCTACACCTTCAACACCCTCCTGTCCATCAACCTCCAGCAGGCCCAGTCGGCCAATGTGCAGGACGCCGAGAATTTTGTGCACTACTACGAGGTGTGGGACATCAACGGGCGCAACGTCGAGGGCTTTAGCGAGGAGTTCCAGCTCTTTGAGGCGGGGTCGTCGGTCGACATCTACGACCGCTTCAGCGTCCTGTCGGTCTCCGATATCGAAGAAACCAATCTGCCCGCCGAGTTCCCCAACCCGCTCATCCGCCCCGTCGGCTGCACCAGCAACGGCACCTGCCCGCTCAACCAGACCGCGGACGGCGACGACGTCAGCGGCATCAACCAGTTTCATGTGTGCACAAACGAGACCAACACCAACCAGGTCGTCCTCACGCCGCGGCTCGTCTTTGCGCCGCCGTTCTCGCAGCTCGACAACGTCGGCTCGGTCTTCTTCAACGTCACCACCGAGTTCATCGACGTCTTCCTCGAGGAGCTGCGCTTTGCCGGCATCGAGCAGTTCGACGTCGAGTTCCTCGTCACCGAGACGAGCTACATCACGCTCAAGGTGCGCTACGGGCGCTCGATCGACTCGCTGCTGGAGGCCCCCTGTTTTGAGCGCCTCATCGACTTTGTGATTGTGCTGACCGACTTCCGGCCCGACCCGCAGACGCTCGTGCGCATCCCCGGCTGCGCCCGCCCAGACAACTGCTGCTACCAGCTGCCCTTTGTGGTGCGCGGCAACACTCCCGTCACCACGGACATCGTCGACCTCACCACGTGCGCGGGCGGTGGCCCCGGCGGGTTCGATGCGTGCGAGTACGAGATTGTGACCAGCCCGGCGCCGGTCTTGCCCGAAGGCGGGCTGTGCCTCGGCGTGACCTACGACTTTACCTTCCGCTCACCGCAGGCCCTTGTCGAGACGCGCGAGCCGCCGACGCTCGGCGCGTTCTTCAAGTATCCCTGGCGCTGCCCCGTCACCGTCACCATCGCCATTCCCTCCGAGGGCATGAGCCCGCTCGACGTCCTGCTCATCCCGGGCCCCTGCAACGACCCGGGAACCACGGCCGAGATCGTCTTCAAAATCACCAGCCCCTCGTGCCTGGGGCCCGTCAGCGGCGACAATGCCGACCCGGACTGCCGCGCCGAGCTCGCGTTTTCCATCCAGTCGCTCGACGACCCCGGCACGCCCTTCGTGCCGGGCGCCACCGACGTCGCGCCCTACCTCGTCCAGGGCAACCAGTCGTTCGCGTACAACCTCGAGGGCATCTTCATCTTCCCCTCCAGTTTTCTGCCGGATCCGGACTTCTACCTGCCCGACGGCAACTGGCGCGTCGCCTTCTGGGTGCGCCAGCCGGGCAGCGGCGACACGTTCGACGACGTCGCCGCGGCGGAGCCGCGCAACACCGCCCAGGCCGACTTTCTCGCCCGCCTCGAGAATGCCAACGGCCTCTCGGTCGTGCGCACCGAGCTCGCGCGCCCGCTGTGCCCTGGCACGCTCGCCGACCCCCGCCCCATTGTCATCAGCTTCATCGCGTACGACCTCGTCTTCGAGGGGCCCTACCTCATCGAGTTCCTCACCCCCTCGGGCCGTGTCATCGACAACCGCACCGTCACCGCGCTCGACTTTTGCGCCCCGGCGTGCGGCCTCGACAACGACCCCGTCACGGGCTGCCCCGCCTGCGACATCCTCATCCGCGACACCGGCATCCCCATCACCTTCCTCGTCGGCACCGGCGTCTTCTCGCCACAGGAGAGCGGCGGCTACCGGGTGCGGGTGCGGGCCATCGACTCGGCGTGTGCCGCGACGTACGTCGAGTTCATGGACTCGCTGGAGACGCTGCGCGCGCAGATCATGTGCTTCGACACGCAGTGCCCCGGCTCGCGCGACGGCGTCGTCGAGGTGGGCGTCGAGGGCGGCACGCGCTTCCCCTTCCTCGACCAGGAGTTCATCCAGGGGCCCGACCTCCAGATCTTCCTGCCGCTCTACGACTTTTTCTGGAACACCACGGAGGGCCTGCGCCGCGAACCCTCGCTGCTCGGCGTGCCCGCGGGCTTTTACCGCGCCGACATCTTCGACGCAAACAACTGCACCGTCTCGGTTGAGTGCGAGGTCGCGTCGGCATCCTCGCCCATCAACCTCACGCTCGTCAACGCCTCCATGCCCACGTGCGCCGCGGACTTTGGCGAGGTCGTCTTCGAGGTGGCCAACGGCGGCGTGCCCCCGTACACCCTCTTCAAGGTCGGGCCCGACCAGTCGCCTGTGCCCGACACAGGTAGCGGCGGCGGCGTCATCCTCACCGACACCACCGTCGTTCCCGGCGTGGAGTACCTCTACACCGTCGTCGACGCCAACCGGTGCCGGTCGCCGCTCGTCTCGTTCTCCGCCGACCCCGCTGCGCCCTTCGACGTGCGCATCGGGGCCATCCGCCGCCCGTGCACCGAGCTCGACTTCTCCGGCATCCTCTTCGCCGACCTCACGCCCGCGGGCACGGCCGCGACCTTCGCCTGGTTTGTCGGCAGCAACCCCGTCTCCATCGGCAGCGCCCAGACACTCAACAACGTCGGCGCCGGCGTGTACACCGTCCGCGTCGTCAACATCTTTGGCTGCACGGCCTCCGCCACGTTCGGGCTCAGCGCCGCGGGCGACCTGCGCATCGACACGCGGCGCACCGACACGGAGACCGACCCCGGCTCCGTCAGCGGCACCATCGCCGGCGGCAACGGGCCGGCGTATGTGCTCGAGGTCTTTCCGCCACAGGGCATCGTCGTCGCCTACGACCCGGTAGTCACCCCCTACCGGTTCGAGCTGCGCAACGTGCCCGTCCCCTGGACTGGCGAGCTCCAGGTCACCGACCGCGGCGGCTGCATCCGCAAGTTCCTGCTCCCGGGCGCGCGCACGCCCATCACCATCACGCCGCCCAACGTAACCGACCCGGACGTCGTCGTTGAAAAGGTCGGCGTCCGCAAGAAGGGCCTCCCCGAGGGCGTCGCCTGGGCGTATCTCCTCCCCGTCGCCGGCGTCCTCCTCGCCATCTACATCTACTCGGGCTGGTACACCGACACGTGGGCTGGCGAGGGGCCCGCCGACCCCGACCGCGACCGTCCGTACCGCATGCCGCCCGGCACCGTCAGCCGCGAGTATACACAGGAGCAGCCGCTCCTTGACCCCAACGCTGTCTTCGTCAGCTATGGCACCGCGCACCGCCACCACGACAACCGCCACCTGGATTGAAGCCGTCTCCTTGTTCTCTCTCTAACCATGTCTATATAAACACAATGCTTCTCTTTTTTTATTTTCCATCTCTCTCTCTCTCTCTCTCTCTCTCTCTCCCTCCCTCCCTCTCTCCCTCTCTCTCTCCATATACAAAAAGAAGAGGAAGAAACAAAAAGAAGAGGAAGAAACCAAACGACAGAAGGGAAGATATCGAGTTTGCAACACGCCGACATGAGCATTCACGACAACATCAAGCTGGCGCTGGACTTTTACGACGAGAAGCAGCAGGTGGCCGAGGAGGCCCTTGCCGGGGCCCGGGAGGAGGCCAGAGCCTGTAGCGCCGGTCTGCTCGCCGCGCTCGAAGACGACGCTGCCGCCGACAGCGACGGCATCGACACCGAATTCGACCTCAGACGCGTCGAGGTGGCGCACGAGCGCCTCGGTCGTCTCCAGGGCCGCGCCGCGGCTATTGCCGAAATCACCGCCGACCTCGCTGCCGTCCTCGTCCGTTTCGACGACCGTTTTTTGGTCGGCGGCCGCCGCAGCGGCCGCAGCGGCCGCGTCGCCTCTGCCACCCGGGCATCCCGCCCCGCTCCGCGCGCCCCCGCGCCCTCCTCCCCGCTCGGAGCCGCTCCCGCTGGCGTGCGCAAACCGCGCCCCGACGCGCCCGGTAGCAGCAAGGGCTTTCGTGCCATCCAGATCAACCCGCGCCGTGTCCCGTCCCATTTGCAATAAATCCTTCCTTCCGTGTCCATACATTCTTCTTCTATTTGAAATGAGGAGGAGGAGGAGGAGGAAGAGGAGGAGGAGGATGAAATCAGAAATCAGTTTATTCTTATCGGTTGCACGAACTCCTTGCCCACCGCCGCCGCTGCCACGCTGGCGTTGATGAACTGCTGCCTGGCGCGCAGCGGGTGATGCGCCGCATACGCGTCCGGCGGCAGCGTCCTCAACTCTTTGCACGCACTGTTCGGCGACTGCATCGTGCACGGAATCAGGACCACGGCGATGTGCGCGCCGCCCGCCGCCGCCGCGCGGAAGACCAGCACGCCCTCGCCGGCGCGGCGCAGTGCCTCCCATTGGATGCCCATAAACGCGTGAAACTCGGGCACGGCATGCTTCACGATCAGCGCGCCCTCGTCTGGGGTGATCTCGCGCCACCCAGCAGCCGGCGCGGTCGTCGGTTCTCCTCCGGCCCCTCCTCCCTGCGCCATCGCCGCCTGGTACGCACACACGAGCGTCTCCTCGCGCACCACCGTGTCGTAGTAGTACTGGCTGCTGCCGCCACCCCCTGCGCCCAGCCCCATCTGGCAGGCCATCATCGGCGACGCCACATAGTTGTCGCCCATCCGCACCTGTGCGCCGTTCACCCGTGCCATCGACGACTGCCCCGAGTGGTTTACGTAAACGCACCAGTCGGCGTCCGGCCCGTCCGCCTGCGAAACCAGGCCCACCGATACGTACGCCCGCGCCGCCGTGCCGCGCACCGGCAAGTCTTGCACCGACACCCGGCAACCCGGGCTTGTGGAGGCACCGGTGTCCTCGTCGCTGTAGTCGTAGTCGTAGTCGTAGTCGTCGTCACCCATGTCTCTTGCCCGGCTCGTCTCTCTTTGTTTATATGCACCTCCCTTGTACCACTCTCTAGTAAAACAGTCTCGTGTAAGTGTACAAGCCTGTTTTACGCCTTCTCGTGGTCCTTTTCCCCTCCAGCCCCAGAAACACAGACTGACTATATCTATCTCTCTCTCTCTCTCTCTCTCTCTCTCTCTCTCTCTCTCTCTCTCTCTCTCTCCCTACACACCCACGCGCATATAGATGGCGGGCGTCAAACGCGGCATGGTCGACGACGACGACAACGACGACATCGCCATCGGCGGCGTCGGCGCGCGCAAGGCCGTGCGCCTCGACATCGCCCCGACGCTCGACGAAGTGGACCTCGACATCGACGCAGACGCGCTCAGCCGCGCGCTCGGCACGGTCGACAGCCTTGTCGGCGCCGCCAGTACGGCGCCGGCGCCAGCGCCAGCATCGCGGGACAGCGCCCCAGTCGCCGGCCCTCCGGCGCCGGCATCGCGGGGCGTCAGGATCGGCGGCGCCGGCCATGGCGACGGGGATTACGGCGATTACGACGACTATGGCGTCGGCGGCGTCGGCGACGGCGGGCCGCTTCCCCGGCCCCACGTCGAGTTCCCGGGCATCCGCCGCCGCTTCGACGAGGACCCCGTGGGCGCCGTGCGCCGCGCCGTCGAGCCCTTCCACGCGCACCGCCTCGACGGGTACGACGACCAGATCGCGCGCATCGCCGCATGGACGCGCGACAACGAGGCCCGCAACGACGAGATCTGGGACAACCCCGAGACGCAGTACCTCGCGCTCGTCAGCGGCTTCCTGCGCGGCGAGCAGACCACGACGCGCCGCGGCGCCATCCGGCCCAACGCCGGCAGCGGGTCTGGCGCGGCGGTGGGCCCCGGCCCCAGCCCCGGCGTCGCCGCCGGGCTCGCATCAATGGGCGGCGCCGCGGGCGGCATGGGCTCCGTCGACGCCCGGCCCGTCTTTGCCGCCACGCCCGCCGCTGTCCGCGCCGCCGCCGCCGCCTCGGCCAGTGCCGCCGCAGGAGCCGACGCCAGTGCCGTCCTTGCCGCCGCCGCGCGCCGCAGCGACGCCGACCGGACGCTCAACAACGTGCGCGCCGCCGCCGCCTCGGCACAGGTCAGCGGCACCATGCAGCTCAAGAACGAGATCTTTGCCGCCAGCGAGTGGGCGCTCCAGCTCCTCGCCATGGAAAACCACGACAAGTTCGGCAACGCCGTCCGCGCCCACTTCTACAAGGACCGCTCGGCCATGCGCCTCTTTGCCCGCCTCACAGCCGTCGTCCGCCAGCTCGTCAACCTCGAGAACCCGCAAGAGCCCCAGTTCAACATGTCCGAGGCGCGCCGCACCGCCAACATCAGCAAGATCGCCGCCGACATGAACGAGTTCCTTGTGTACGACGAGTTTGACAAGCAGGCGTACGTCTCCGCCACGTCCCACCAGCGCCGGAGGGCCCGCGAAGACGTCTACGACATTCTCACCGGGCGCCGGTGATTGGCACGTGTCTTTTTTTAACTCTATCCGTCTCCTGGCGATCGATGTGAAGAGCGGCGTG
>Ga0209578_10000427_pt1 | contig 55920 bp, 47 predicted proteins | sample tdAd472_FD_187127 | JGI IMG/M metagenome (GOLD analysis project Ga0209578, IMG submission 187127) | Marine sediment microbial communities from the Atlantic coast under amendment with organic carbon and nitrate - tdAd47.2 (SPAdes)... | ecosystem: Environmental > Aquatic > Marine > Coastal >...
CAGGGCATCGGCGCCGGCTTCGTCCCCAGCATTCTCGATACCGGCCTGATCGACGAGACCCTGAAGATCGGCAACGAATCGTCCTTCGCCATGGCGCGCCGTGTTGCCCGGCTGGAGGGACTGGCAGTGGGCATTTCGTCGGGTGCGGCACTGGCCGCCGCGCTCGAAGTGGGCGAGCGCGCGGACATGGCCGGCAAGACCATCGTCGCCATCCTGCCTTCCTTCGCCGAACGCTATCTCTCGACGCAGTTGTTCGAGGGGCTTGAATAGGGACCGCAGAGACGTGGATTTCACCGAAGACCAGATCAACCGCTACGCCCGCCATATCTTGCTGCCGGAAGTCGGCGGCACCGGCCAGGAGAAGCTTCTGCAATCGAAGGTGCTGGTGATCGGCGCCGGCGGGCTGGGCTCGCCGCTGATCCTCTATCTCGCCGCCGCCGGCGTCGGCACCATCGGCGTCGTCGATGACGACACGGTCGATCTCTCCAACCTGCAGCGCCAGGTGCTGCACCACACCGCCGACGTCGGCAAGCTGAAGGTGGAAAGCGCGCGCGAAGCGGTGGCCTCGATCAACCCCGATGTCACCTTCGAGGCGCATCCCTTTCGTATCGACGCCACCAACGCCGCCGACCTGATCGCGCGCTACGACCTGGTCGCCGACGGCTCCGACAATTTCTCCACCCGGTTTTTGGTCAACGACGCCTGTTATTTCGCCAAGAAGACCCTGGTGTCGGCGGCAATCCTCCGGTTCGACGCGCAGATCGCCACCTATCGGCCGTTCACCGGCCCCGACGGCGAGGACGCCGGGCCCTGCTATCGCTGCCTGTTCCGCGAGCCGCCGCCGCCGGGCCAGGTGCCGACCTGCGCCGAGGCCGGCGTCATGGGCGCCATGTGCGGCATGGTCGGCTCTTTCCAGGCCACCGAGGTGATCAAGGAACTGTTGGGAATCGGCGACAGCCTGGCGGGATCGCTGTTGATCTGCGACGGGCTCGGCGCCGAGGTGCGCAAGATCAAGGTCGGGCGCGATCCGGGCTGCCCACTTTGCGGCGAACACCCGGAGATCACGGACCTCTCGATCCATGGCTGACGGCACATGAGTGAAACCAGCGACAGCCCCGACAAGCTCTCCGTCGTCGTCTACGACGCCAACTTCGACAAGGTGCACTATGCGCTGGTGCTGGCGTCGGGCGCGGCGGCCATCGGCCGGCCGGTGACGCTGTTCTTCACCATGCTGGCCTGCAAGGCATTGATGAAGCCGGGCGCCGACGGCCGGCCCGGCTGGGCCGACATGCCGCTCAGCGACACGCCCGGCAACGGCGAAGCGCGCGACGCGGCCTACGCGGACCGCAAGGTCGCCACCTTCGAGGAACTGCTGGAGGCCTCGGCCGCCATGGGCGTCAGGTTCCTGGTCTGCGAGATGGGCCTCCGGGCGCATGGGCTGGCGCGCGGCGATCTGCGCGACGACGTGCCGATCGAGGAAGGCGGCGTCGTCACCTTCCTCACCGACGCGTCCAAGGACGGCGCCGTCATCTTCATCTGAGGCCTATTTCAGCTCGATGCCCTTGGACTTCAGAAACGCGGCGAACCCGGCGCGTTCCGGCGCCGAGAGTTGGCGCGCCACGTTTTCCGACCAAGTGCATTTCTCCAGCACGCCGTAGCGCTCCGTGTGACGCTGGCCGCCCGGCTTGATCGGCTTGCGTTCGTGCGCACGGTCGTCATGGGGGCCGATTTCGCCCTCCAGATCGCTGTCGTCGTAGGTCTCGCGGTGGACGACGATGGAGGGCGGTAGGCGCACCGAGCGCAGGCCCTCCCAGTCCGGCCAGCCGAGCGTCAGCCCGGCGATGGGAAAGACGCCGTCCGGCAGTTCGACGATCTCGGCGAACTCGTCGATGCGGTTGCGGATCATGCTGATCGGGCAGGTGCCGAGCCCGGCGCTCTCGGCGGCGACGATGAAGTTCTGCATGGCCAGCGCCGCGTCGACGCAGGCGTTCATGAAGGTATCGGCATTGTTGTTCTGATAGTCGTGCCCGCGCATCTCGGCGAGCCGGCGGATGCGCCTGACGTCCCCCAGGAAAGCCAGAAACACCGGCGCCTTGCCGAACCAGGGCGACATGCCGGGGACCAACTCGGCGATGCGCGCCCGGCGCCCGGGATCGCGTACGACGACGATGGAATACTGCTGCAGGTTGGATTTCGCCGGCGCCGACTGGGCACAGGCAAGCAGCACATCGAGCAGCCCGCCATCCACGTCCCTATCGAGATAAGAACGGCAGGAGCGATGGTTGAGGATGCTCTCAATAGCCGCGGTTAGCGGCGCCTCGGCATCAGGCGTGAAGCCGTAGCGGCCTTCCAGCAAGCCGGCGAGGTCGTGTTCGCCCGCCATGCCCCGATCAGAATCCTTCGCCGAGAACCCGGTCCGGCGGCGCATGGCCGTCGACGAAGGTCTTGATGTTGATCAGCACCTTCTCGCCCATGTCGATGCGGCCCTCGTGCGTGGCGGAGCCCATGTGCGGCAGCAACACCACGTTGTCGAGCGCCAGAAGCTTGGGATTGACGGCCGGTTCATGCTCGAACACATCGAGCCCGGCGCCGGAGATATCGCCCGATACCAGAAGCCGCGTCAGCGCGTTCTCGTCGATGACCTCGCCGCGCGAGGTGTTGACCACCACCGCGTGCGGCCGCAAGAGCTTCAAGCGCCGCGCCGACAATAGGTGATAGGTGGCCGGCGTATGCGGGCAGTTGACGGAAATCATGTCCATGCGCGCCAGCATCTGGTCGAGGCTCTCCCAGTAGGTGGCCTCCAGTTCCTTCTCGGTCGCATCGTGCACACGCTGGCGGTTGTGGTAGTGGATGGAAATGCCGAAGCCGCGCGCCCGGCGCGCCACGGCGGTGCCGATGCGGCCCATGCCGACGATGCCGAGCCGCTTGCCGTAGATGCGATGGCCGAGCATGCCGGTCGGCGTCCAGCCGCGCCAGGCGCCGGCACGAAGCTGGCGCTCGCCCTCGGTCAGGCGGCGCGGCACGGCGAGCAGAAGCGCCATGGTCATGTCGGCCGTGTCCTCGGTCAGCACGTCGGGGGTGTTGGTGACGGTGATGCCGCGCTGGCGCGCGGAGGCAAGATCGATATGGTCGACACCGGTGCCGTAGTTGGCGATCAGGCGCAGCTTCTCTCCGGCCTGGGAGAGCAGACTGGAATCGACCCGGTCCGTGACCGTGCAGACCAGCACGTCGGCGGTCTTCACCGCCTCGACCATTTCGGCCTTGGTCATGGGTTCGTCGTCCAGGTTCAACTGCACGTCGAACAGTTCCATCATGCGTGTTTCAATGGGGTCCGGCAGTTTCCGGGTGACCACCACGCGCGGCCGCTCTTGGCTCATGAAGTCCTCTCCCGTGTTGCAGCTTGTCTTCGCGAACAACTCAGGCGTAGCAATCGCACCGGCCCTTGTCCAGCATCCGTTGGCTGGACCGGGCCGAGGCAGTATAGTATGTGCGAATCGCCACCGGAAAGAGACCCGTTTTCCCCTTCATGCGCAAACTTCTACCGATCCTCGGCTTCGTCCTCGCGCTCGCACCGCTGTTCGCCGTTCCGGCGGCGCTGGCCCAAACCAACGGTTCGGGCCTGCCGCTACCGCGTTTCGTCAGCCTGCGCGCCGGCGAGGTCAACATGCGCACCGGCCCCGGCGTGCAGTATCCGGTGGAATGGGTCTACCGGCGCCAGTCGCTGCCGATGGAGGTGATCGCCGAATACGGCACCTGGCGCAAGGTGCGCGACTGGCAGGGCACCCAGGGCTGGGTGCACCAGAGCATGCTGGGCGGACGCCGCACGCTGATCGTGACCGGCAAGGTGCGCTCGCTCCGGAGTCGCCAGAACACCCAGAGCCCGCCCGTCGCCAAGCTCGAGCCCGGCGTCATCGGCCGGATATTGGAATGCCCGCAGGACGGCGCCTGGTGCCGGATCGACGCGCAGGGCCGCGAGGGCTGGCTCCGGCGTGTCGAATTCTGGGGGATTTACCGCAGCGAAACGCTGGAATAGGCCGGCTCAGTCGTCGCCGCGCTCTCCGGTGCCCTGCTTTTCGTCGCCTTTGAGCCCCAAGCCCAGCATCAAGCCGATGGCGACGCCCTTGAGGCGCGGCAGAAACCACAGCATCAGCAAAAGCGTCAGCGGCAGCCAGATCACCATATGCACCCAGGTCTCCGGCCTGAAATGGCGCTCTGTCAGGACGATCGCCGGCACGATGATATGGCCGACGACGACGATGGTGAGATAGGGCGGGAAGTCGTCGGCGCGGATCTCGCCCAAGGCGGTGGCGCAGTGATCGCAGCGCTCGACCTGCTTCAGGTATTTGCGGTAGAGCGGCCGCTGGCCGCAGTTGGGACAGCGCTGGCGCCAGCCGCGCCACATGGCGGCCAGGGTGCGGTTCGGCGCGTCGGAAGGTGTATCGGTCGATGTGTCGCTCATATTTGGCGCCTTTCCGCGTCACGCAGGTTGAGCAAGATGCCGCCGCAAACCAGCAGGCCGCCGATGCCGACCCAGATTTCCAGCGCCTCGCCATAGAAGACGTAGCCGACGACGGCGATCAAGGGCAAACGCATGAATTCGATGGGAACAACCACGGCGGCCTCCGCCAGTTTCAGGGCACGGGTCAGCGTGTAGTGCGCGCTCATCGCCGTGATGCCGACCAGCGCCAGCCAAAACCATTCCATGCCGTGCGGCCAGATCCAGCCGTGCAGCGCCGGGATCAGGCCCATGGGAAGCTGCATGACGGTCATGTAGAAGAGAATGCACAAGGGCGTGTCGCGCTGCGCCAGGAAGCGTGTCGTGGTGTGCGCGGTGGCATAACCGAGCGCCGCGCCCAAGGCCGCGAGCGAACCGATGCCGACCACCGCCAGCCCCGGCCGCAAAATCACCAGCACGCCGACGAAGGCGATGGCGATGGCCACGATGCGCCCGCTGGTCAGCCGTTCGCGCAGGAAGATCGAGGCCATCACCGCCGTCCAGATCGGGGTGGTGAATTCCAGCGCGAACACCTCGACCAGCGGGATCATGGCGATGGCGAAGAACCAGCCGAACTGGCCGCCGAAGTGGGCGGTATTGCGCAACAGGTGAATGCCGATGCTATGCGTGCGAATCTGCCCCCAGCCGAAGCGGGTCAATAGCGCCGAAATCATCACCAGCCCGACCATGGAACGCCAGAACAGGATCTGGAAGGTGGAGAGATCGCCCGCCAGCTCGCGCCCGCAGATGGCCATGGTCGTGAACGACGCCAGCGCGCCGACCATCCACAAGCCGACCTTGGTCATGTCGCTCATCGGGCCAGGCTCTCGAGCAGATCGGTGGATGAATTGCGCCGCGGCCGCCACAGGCCACGCTCCTGCGCTTCCTTGAGCCGCGCCGCCATTTCGCGCAGCGCCGCGGGATTGTTCGCTTCCAGGAAATCGCGCACTTGGTCGTCTTCCAGGTAGGCGTCGAACACGGCGTCGAAATGGTGGTCGCGCACGCAATGGGCGGTGGCGGCGAAGGCGAACAGGTAGTCGACCGTCGCCGCCATCTCGAACGCGCCCTTGTAGCCGTGGCGCATGACGCCCTCGATCCACTTCGGGTTGACGACGCGCGCACGCACGACGCGGGCGACCTCTTCGTCGAGGGTGCGGGCGCGCGGCGTCTCGGGGCGCGAGTGATCCATGTGATAGGTGGCGGGCTGGGTACCCGAGAGATGGCGGACGGCAGCGGTCATGCCGCCCTCGAACTGGTAGTAGTCGTCCGAGTCCAGGATATCGTGCTCGCGGTTGTCCTGGTTCTGGATCACCGCCTCCACCGATTTGAGCCGCGCCTCGAACAGGCCGTGCTCGGCCCGGCCTTCGGCGCCGGCACCATAGGCATATCCACCCCAGGCGACGTAGGCACGGGCGAGATCGGCATCGGTCTCCCAGCCTTTCTCGTCGATCAGGGCCTGCAGGCCGGCCCCGTAGGCGCCGGGCATGGAGCCGAAGACCCGGTAGCCGGCGCGCCGGCGGGCGGTTTCCTCGTCCAGCCCGTCGGCCATCAAGGCTTCGGTCTCGCGGCGGTTGCGCTCGGCGGCGGGGTTGACCTCGTCCAGCTCCTCGACCGCGGCGACGGCGCGGGCGGCGGAATCGAACAAATCGATGAGCGCGGGAAAAGCGTCGCGGAAGAACCCCGAAACCCGAAGCGTCACATCGACACGCGGCCGGCCGAGCACACTCGCCGGCATCACCTCGAAGCCCGTCACCCGCCGCGACGCCGTGTCCCAGGTCGGCTGCACGCCCATCAAGGCCAGCGCCTGGGCGATATCGTCGCCGCCGGTACGCATGTTCGACGTGCCCCAGGCGCTGAGCGCCACGTGACGCGGCCAGGCGCCGTGTTCCTGCATGTGGCGCTCCACCAGAAGCGCCGCCGATTTCCAGCCGAGCTGCCAGGCCGCCGGCGTCGGCACCGTGCGGGTATCGACGGAATAGAAGTTGCGGCCCGTCGGCAGCACGTCCGGCCGGCCGCGCGTCGGCGCGCCCGAGGTGCCAGGCTCCAGGAACCGGCCCGAGAGCGCGGTCAGCGCGCCGGCGATCTCCGCCGGGCCGCTGGCTTCGACGGCCGGACGGATGACGCTGTCCAGGTTTTCAAGGACGGCCCGCGTTGCCGCCCATGCGGCGGGCGCCTCTAGGCGACCCGCCACCAGCTCGACGGCCAGCGCCTCCAGCCGTTCCACCGTGTCGCCGGCACTGCGCCAGGGATCGTCCGTGAGACCGGCCAGGCTATCGGGCCTCGGGCCGTCCCAGGCCGACGCCATGTCGCAATCCAAGGGATCGAAGCCGAGCGCCAGGTCTTCGGCCAGCGCCCGGTGCAGCGAGGCATCGCCCGCTTCGCCCTTTCCCCTCGGTACGCGCACCAGCGCCACCAACAGGTCGTCGAGCAGCCGGCCTTCGGGGGTTTTGCCGAACACATGCAACCCGTCGCGGATCTGCATTTCCTTGAGATCGCAAAGGTAGTTGTCGAGCTTGCCGAGCGCCGCCTCTTCGTTGTCGTCGTCCGCGATGCCGCAATCGGTATCGAGGCCGGTGACCCGGCAGAGATCGAGAATATCGCGGCGCAGGACCTTCAATCGGCGGGGATCGACACCGGCGGCCTCGTAATACTCATCGACGAGCTGTTCCAGGTCCTTCAAGGGGCCGTAGCTCTCGGCGCGGGTCAGCGGCGGCGTCAGGTGATCGACGATCACCGCCGAGGTGCGGCGCTTCGCCTGGGTGCCCTCGCCGGGGTCGTTGACGATGAAGGGGTAGATATTGGGAAGCGGACCCAAGGCCGCCTCCGGGTAGCATTCCTCGGAGAGCGCCAGCGCCTTCCCCGGCAACCATTCCAGGTTGCCGTGCTTGCCGAAGTGCACGACCGCCTGGGCGCGGAATTCGTACCGGAGCCAGGCGTGGAAGGCGAGATAGTTGTGCGGCGGCACCAGGTCCGGATCGTGGTAGCTTTCCTTCGGATCGATGTTGTAACCGCGCGCCGGCTGCAGGGCGACGGCGACGTTGCCGAGCCGAAACGCGGGGACGGCGAAGCGCCCGCAATCGACCTCTCCTTCGATGTAGAACGGGTCGCTCTCCGGCGCGCCCCAGCGCTCGCTCACCGCCGCGACCACGGCCGGCGGCAGTTCCGCAAGGAACATCTGGTATTCGGCCAGCGACAGGGTCTCGGCGATGTCGCGGCTGGCGAGCTTGCTGAAATCGTTGGTCGGGCCGGCGAGCACGCGGGCAATCAGGGCCTCGCCGCCTTCGGGCAGCGCGCCGGTGCGATAGCCGGCATCGCGCATGGCGCGCAACAGCTCCACCGCGCCGGCCGGGGTATCGAGCCCGACGCCGTTGCCGAGCCTGCCGTCGCGGTTTGGATAATTGGCGAGCACCAACCCGACGCGGCGCTCGGCCGCGGGTGTCCGCGCCAGTTCGGCCCACGCCTTGGCCAGCCGGGCGGTGAATGCGATGCGGTCGGCAACCGGCTCGTAGCGGACGATGTCGGTTTCGGTCAGCGGGTCGCGGCGCGAAAGCCCCTTGAACGAAACCGCGCGGGTCAGCACCCGGCCGTCGACTTCCGGCAACGCCACGTTCATGGCGATATCGCGCGCCGAAAGCCCGCGCGTGCCGTCGCGCCACCCGTCGGCGTTGCCGCCGGAAAACACGACTTGCAGCACCGGCGGGCCGCTCTCGCCTTCCGGCGCGCAATCGTAAGGACCGCGCACCCGCTCGATGCCCGGCGCGGAAAAGGCGAAACCGGTGGCGTTCAGGATCACGTCCGGCGGCGCCTCGTCCAATAGCGTCTCCAACGTCGCGGCGGCGACCGGATCCTTGAGGCTGGCGACGAAGACGGGCAGCGGATTGAGACCTTCCTTAACCAGGCCCTCGATCATCGCCTCCACGGCCCAGAGGTTCCCCGACTGAACCAGCGCCCGGTAGAATACCAAGGCCGCCGTCGGCCGGCCCTCGACCCAGTTGCCCTGCACGCGGGCGAGGTCGGTATTGGCGGCGCCCGGCCAATGCAGGCCGGCGCGGACCAAGGGACGGGGCTCGCGCCACTCGGCCTCATAGCCGATCAGGCTGGCGGCGAAATTCAGGAAGTCGCGGGCGTTCTCCGGCCCGCCATGCACGCAATATTGCCAGAAACGATGCTGTGCCTCGGGCCCCAGGCTGGAAAGCTCCGCCAGTTCGGCGTCGGGCTGGTCATCGCCCGGCAGCAGCGCCAGGGCAACGTCATGCTTGCGGCAGGTCTCGACAAGTTGCTCGACCCCGTAGGGCCAATAGCCGCGCCCGCCCAGGAGCCGCACCACCACCAGCCTGGCCTTGGCGACGATGTCCTCGCAATAGAGATCCACCGACATGTTGTGGCCGAGTTGCATGAGATTGGCGAGGCGCAGCGTCGGAAATCCGCCCGCCGGCAGCCCGGCACGGGCGTCGGCCAGCATGGCGAGCTCGGTGTCCGCCGCCGAAAGCACGACGACCTCGCCCGGCGTCTGGCCGAGATCGACGGCTTCGGAACCGTCCTGGATCGCGCCTGGTTGGGCGGCGAGGAGATGCAAATCAGCCCTCCGCCGTCAGCACGCGCTCGATGGCATCGCGGTCGAGGCCGGTCTCGCCGATGACCACCAGTTCCGTGCGGCGCGGCTCGTCGGCGTGCCAGGGCCGATCGTAATAGCGCTGCAGGCGCGGGCCGACGGCCTGCACCACGTGGCGCATGTCCTTGTCCGGAACGTGCACGAAACCCTTCACCCGCAGGATATCGTGGTCCAAGACCGCCTGGCGGATACGTGCTTCCAGGTGCTCGGGGTCCGGAACAGCGCCGAATCTGACGACGAAGCTCTCGAAGTCGTCGTGGTCGTGGTCGTCCTCGCCGTCGTGGTGCGAGCGGCGGCCTTCGATGGCGTCCTCCACGGCGGCGGCGATGCCGAGCAGCACGGCGGGATCGATGGAGCCATGCGTGGTATGCACCATCTTGACGCCGGGGCCGATGTCGCGCCCGACCTCGCGGCGGATGCCCTCGAGCCCAGCCGCATCCAGGAGGTCCGCCTTGTTCAACAGCACCATGTCGGCGCAAAGCAGTTGATCCTCGAATACCTCTTCCAGGGGCGAATCGTGGTCCAGCATCTCGTCGGCCTCGCGCTGGGTCTGGACGGCGTCGGGATCGTCGGCGAAGCGCCCTTCCGCCACCGCCGGCGCGTCGACCACGGTAATGACGCCGTCGACCGTCACGCGCGAGCGGATTTCCGGCCAGTTGAAGGCACGCACCAAAGGCTTCGGCAGGGCCAGGCCCGAGGTCTCGATGACGATGTGCTCGGGCGGCTCGGGCCGGTCCAGCAGAGCTTCCATGGTCGGCAGGAAATCGTCGGCGACGGTGCAGCAGATGCAGCCGTTGGCCAATTCCAGGACGCTGTCGTCGTCGCAGCCCTCGATGCCGCAGCCGGTGACCAGCTCGCGGTCGATGCCGAGGTCGCCGAACTCGTTGATAATCAGCGCGATGCGCTTGCCGCCCGCGTTCGCCAGCAGATGGCGGATGACGGTGGTCTTGCCGGCTCCCAGGAAGCCGGTGATGACGGTGGCGGGAATTTTCATGCTTTCGTGTCCTTCATGATGAGCGGCAGTCCGGCGGCGACGAACACCACCCGTTCGGCGGCCTGCGCGGCCACCTGGTTGACGTTGCCCTGCAAGTCGACGAACAGCCGCGACAGTTCGTTCTCGGGGATCACGCCGAGGCCGATCTCGTTGGAGACCATGACCACCGGGCCCTTGGCCCGGGCCAGGGCCTCGAACAGTTTGGTGACTTCCTGGCCGCCGTCGCGCCCGACGGAGACGAAGTTCATCGTCCAAAGCGTCAGGCAGTCGATCAGGAGCGGCCGGCCCTTGTCGCTTTCGGCGGCGATGACGTCGACGATATCGACGGGCTCCTCGACCGTCAGCCAGCCGGCGCCGCGCCGTGCGCGGTGCGCTTCAATGCGCGCTTCCATTTCCGCGTCGCCCGGCGTGGCGGTGGCCAGGTAGACCTTCTCGGGAAACGGCTCCAGGAGCTGCTCGGCATAGCGGCTCTTGCCCGACCGGGCGCCGCCCAGGACCAGCGTGACGCGCGCAAGACCGGTCATCGCATGACCCCTCCCGGTGCCGCCGCCTTGGGCGGGTTGTTGAGGCCCAGCAGCCGCCAGGCGCAGCCCTTGCCGCGCAGGAGCCCGCCCTCGATATGGTCGATGCGGGTCAGCGACAGGGTGTCGACGACCACCGCCATGCCGGCCTCCGGCGTGAGACCCATGGCATGCGCGATGGCGGCACGGATGGAACCGCCGTGGCAAACGGCGACGATGTCGCGGCCGGCGTGTTCGGCGGTATAGGCCTCGAGCACCCTGGCGGTGCGCGCCACCACGTCGGCGAAGCTTTCGCCGCCCGGCGGCGCGTTGCGGGCCGGCGCTTTCCAGAACTCGGCATAGACGTCCGGTTCGCGGGTTTCCATTTCCTGCCACGTGAGCTTCGCCCATTCGCCGAAGTCCTGTTCGCGGATGTCCGGCTCCACCAGGGGCTCCGGCGCGTCCAGGCCCTGGGCGCGGATGGCGGCGGCGGTCAAGTGGGTGCGGCTCAGGTGGCTCGCCACCCAGACGGCATCGGCCGGCAGCTTGGCGGCAAGCCCCTTGAAGGCATCCGTGTCGGAGCAATCGCAGGCCACGTCCTCCGAACCATAGAGGCGGCCCTTCATGCCCGGAACAGGGGCATGGCGTACCAACCACCAGCGGGTTTCCGTCGTCACGGCAGAATGGCTCCCACGACCAAAAGGATGAAAATCTCGGCGACTTGCTGGAGCGCGCCCAGCACATCGCCCGTATACCCACCCAGCCGGGAGCGCGCAAGCCAACCGACCGAAAGTAGCGCCGCCAGCGCCGCCGCCAGCGCCGCGATTCCCAACGTCCAGCCGAACAGCGACACCGCGGCGATGGCGCCGATACCGAGGCTTTGCACGCTCACCAGACCGTCCGGACGGCCGGCGCATTTCCCCAGCCCATCGGCGCGGGCCGGCCGCAGAAGCGTCATGCATGGGGCCATGACCGCGCGCGACAGCGCCGCCGCGCCGACCAGCGCCGACCAGGCAATGCCGGGGCCCTGCAGGCCGGCCAGGATCGACGCCTTGATGCCGACGGCGAAAATCAGCGCCAGCACGCCGTAGCTGCCGATACGGGAATCGCGCATGATCTCGAGCCGCCTGGGCTTGTCGCGCCCGCCCATGCCGTCGGCGAAATCGGCAAGGCCGTCCTCGTGCAGGGCGCCGGTCAGCCAGGCCATGGCGATCAGTCCGGCAAAGCCGCAGGCGAGCGGATGCAGGTCCGCCTGCGCCGCCAGCCAGAGCGCCCCGCCACCGACGGCACCGACGACGAGGCCGATCAGCGGAAAAGCGCGCGCCGCGGCGGCCAGCGCCTCCATGCCGGAAGCCGCGCGCACGGGCAGCCGGGTCAGGAAGGCGCCGGCGGCCAGGATATCGCCGGGCCAACCGGCGAGCAGCCTGGAGGCCAGGGTTGGCGGTTGCGTATCGGACAAGGCGTTTCGCTCCCTCGAAAACGTTCTCGGTTATAGGGGTTTCGGCCGGATCAGGAAACGCCTGTCGGTTCTCACAACACGTGAGAAAGTATGAACCCCGTCGGTCGTCGTGCCGACAGCGGAAACCCGTCGGCACGGCCCATAAGCCCGCTTGGGTTACACCTGATCTCCGGTACGTCTCGAATTACAGGAATAGACCCAAAGGGAGCCCGGGAAGGAGCGGGTTGATCAAGTCAATCGGCGATCTTTCAAAACCGTTGGTTTCGTGAAGGCTCCCGATCAACTGGATGGCAAAGGGGTATGGATCGGAATCATTGCCGTGAACCGAACGACCGGGCAGATTTCCAGGCTCGGATCCAAATCCGATCATATAGAAACGACGTATTGAACAGAAGTGTAACCAGCACGCCGAGGATCAATATCCGGACAAGGTCGTCAAGCTGCTGGCTGTACAGCACATAGACGGTAGCGACCGATATCGTGGACCGGACGACAATATGGATCGGGCGTCTGAAATAGCCGATGAAGCATGCCGCCAAGAGAGTGAGCGCCATGACCATGGCTGTTAGGGCGGAAAGAATTTCCGCGACCGGCGCCTGCAGGGTCAATGCCGGAGACAATAAGTAACTGAATCCCACGATGAATCCGGCTGCGGCCAATTTCATCGCTTGAACACCGGTACCGATCGGATGCGCCTTGGCGATTGATGCGGCGACAAACGATGCAATCGATACCGGTGGCGTCGCATCCGCCAAGACCGCGAAATACATAATAAAGAGATGCGCCGAGATGACCGGCACGCCGAGCTGGATCAGGATCGGCGCGCCAATCGCGGCGGTAATCGCATAGGCGGCGGATGTCGGTACGCCCATTCCCATAATGATCGTACAGAACATCAGCATGACACCGGCGAAGACAATGTTTCCGGCGGATACGGACATGATGGCGTTGCCGAGCGATACCGAAAGCCCCGTCAAGGTCAGTCCCGTGATGACGATGTTCGCCGATGCACAGGCCAGGGCGACAATCGTCACCCCGGGTGCCGCCTTCCTGACAATGTCCACAAGTCGCCGCGGCGTTATGCGTGTGTGCTTGCGGATCCACGAGACAGGAAGCAATGCCACAACCGACCAGAACGCCGAGAAGTGGGGTGAGTGGTGGGTGAACAGCAGCCCGCAAAGCACTAGGATCGGAAGAATCAGGTGGGCATCGCGCGCGATGACGCTCCATGCCGGAATCTCTTCGGCCTTCATGCCGTGCAGCCCCAGCTTTTTGGCTTCGAAATGAACGCTGAGAAGCATCAGGAAGAAATAGCAAACGCTACCCAGCAGCGCGGCGGTGATGATCGTCGGGTAGGGAGTACGAGTTGTTTCCGCCATGATGAATGCGGCGGCCCCCATGATTGGCGGCATGATCTGGCCACCGACACTGGCCGCCGCCTCGACGCCGCCGGCAAATGCTGGGCGGTAACCGAGGCTTTTCATCATCGGGATGGTAAACGACCCGGTCGTCACGACATTGGCCGAAGACGACCCGCTCATGGTTCCCATCAGCCCGGACGAAATGATCGCCACCTTCGCGGGGCCGCCGGCATAGCGCCCCGCGGCACGCATGCCGAAATTGGTGAATAGCCGCCCGGTTCCACTGCCATCGACGAATGCCCCGAAAATGACGAATATCGCAACCATGGTCGACGAGATGCCGGTGACGAAACCATAGACACCCTGGCTGCCGATGAGGTAGAGCGTTTCCACGATCAGTTCATACGGCAGGTCGCGAAAATAGAGCACACCCGGTGTGTATTCCGTCGCGAAAAGATACGCGATGACGATCGAACACAGAACCGCCAACGCCGGGGCGACGGCGCGCCGAACGGCCTCCAAAAGCAGGACCACGATCAGAGTGCCGAAAACAAACTCCGGCGGCAGAAGCGGGTCGACGTTCTCAATTCGCAGGTTGATGCGCGGCGCTTCGATGAAGGAATAGACATTTGGCAGGATTGCGAGACCGGAAAGCAACCAATCGAGGGCGGAAGGCCTGTCCATCGGTGATCTCGACGAGGCCGGGAACAACACGAACGCCAACGGGAGAAAAAGCCCCAGGTGAATGGCGCGTTGGCTCAAGGGCTCAAAGAAACCGAAACCGGAAGTGTATAAATGGAAGCCGATGGCGCCACCGGCCCACAGGGTGAAAGCGATGCCCGTCTTCCCCGATAATTGGCGCATTGTTGCAATCCTGAAAGGTCTAGTGGAAATGGGCCGGACTTATGAGTCCGGCCCATTTTGGGGAGGGGAAAAGGGAGATCAGATGTATCCCTTTTCCTTCAGGTATTTCGCCGCGCCCGGATGAAGCGGAACCGCGCCGTCCCCTGCCGCATTGCGACAGGAAAAATTCTCCATGGAGGCCGCGATGGTTCCGAGACGGTCGGTGTTCTCGCAAATCGCCTTGACGATCTTGTAGATCGTGTCGTCGCTGACCTTGCTCGACGCGTAGAGGCTGGTGGAGGTGACCAACACCGGGACGTCGGCATCCTTGTTCGCCGCATAGGTTCCCGCCGGGATCGCCTTTTTCGCATAACCCCAGGTCGCCGACAGGTCGTCCCGGAGCTTGCTGCCGAACGGCACCAGCGCGGTATCGCGGCCTTGTGAGGCATCGACCACCATGGAGCCGGGAAGCCCCAGGAGCACGAAGATGTAGTCGATTTGCCCGTCTTTGAACGCGGAGGCGAGATCGAGGTAGCCGGCGTTGACCACCTTGCCCGCCGAACGCAGCTTATCGTAGCTGGTGCCGTAATGCTCCATCACGAAACGGAACGAATACTCGTCCGTCGAGCCGGCTTTGGCGACACCGATTTTCCGGCTGCCCGAGGTGAAAATATCGCTGAATCCGGCTTTGTCGTCCTTGGCCTTGACCAGGTGCAGGTAGTTGTCCGCCAATCCATGAAGGACCATCCGGATTTCGGTATGCGGCTTGCCCTTGAACGGGCCGCTTCCCTTTTTCGCCGCAACGCCGAAGATGCTTTGGATGAATCCCAGCTGAGACACGCCCTTGTTGATTTTCGACGGATTCGAAACACCGCCACCCGGAACCGTCTTGAGCGACAGTCCGCTTTCCTTTTCCTGGACCAAGGCGGAAAGGCCGCTGGCCATGTTGTACCAACCGCCGCCGACGCCGCCGGCCGTGAACTCAAGAGTTTCGGCATGAGCGTATGAAGTGGCCGAGATCGCCGCGAACAGCGCGCTGCAAAACATTTTTCTCATTGTGAGCTTCCCTTTTTCGGATTTCGAACGGCTATCGCCGTGGCGCCCGCGCGTTTGCGGTTCGGCGATAATTCGTCATGTTTAAACCATAATTGCATATTGCATGCAATATGAAAAATGCATATAACCATCTCAATCTGAAACGGCGCTACACCGTCAGCCGGGATTTTGCTTGAGGAGAAAGACGTGGAAATTTGTTTGAAGGACTACGACGCCGTGACTTTTGACTGCTACGGCACCCTGATCGACTGGGACACCGGGATCGCCAATTTCCTTGGCCCCTGGGCGGTGAATTCGGACTTTCCCGATACCGTGGCAAATCTCATGGCCACCTTCGCGGAACGACAGTATGAAAACCAGCGCGCCCGCCCGTTCAAAAACTACCGCCAAGTCTTGGAAGACGCTCTCGCGGAAGCCGTGGACGCGCTCGGCGGGCGGATCGATGCCGAGGATTTGAGTGCCTTTTCTCAAGCCGTCGCAAACTGGCCGGCTTTTGTCGATACCGTCGATGCCTTGCGCCACCTCAAGCGGCATGGCCTTCATCTGGGCATACTCTCGAACGTCGATGCCGATTTGTTCGAACTGTCCCATCCGTTCTTAGGCGGCCTGATCGACACCGCCGTGACGGCGGACATGGTCCAGGCGTACAAACCGGCCCTGGTGATGTTCGAGGCACTGTTTGCGGCACTTGATAAGAAGAATATCGAACAAGACCGTATCCTTCACGTCGCGCAAAGCCGCTTCCATGATGTCGCGCCCGGGAACCGTATCGGCCTGAACACCGTATGGATCGACCGCCGTCACGGCCGCCCTGGAAACGGCGTCACCATCCACGACGACTCCACCCCATTCGCACGGTTCAATAATCTCGAAGCATTTTGCGCCGCCTTGAACGATTGAAGAAACCGACACAGGCCGTTTACGGAAGCCTTTGAGCGGTGATAGTAAAGACGCATGTCGAGATTCAACCCATTAGTTGCGACGTTGCCGATGCACATCCAGGTCGCCGACGCGATCAGGGACGCGATCATGCGCGGCGAGTTGACGGTTGGCGAACGCCTTCCCTTGGAGGAACTGGGCAAGGAACTCGGCGTGAGCCGGATGCCGGTGCGCGAAGCCTTGATTCGCCTGGAAAAAGAAGGACTGGTCGTATTTCACACGCGGCGAGGGGCGATGGTCGCGGGCATGACCATGGACCAGGCTGTCGACATCACCAATCTGCGGACGCTATTGGAGACCGACGCGCTCAAACGGGCCATGGACCGGTTCGAACCAAAGCATTTCGCCGAAGCTCGTGCTGTTTTGGAACAAGCGCGCAATACGACCGATGCCGACGAATTGGGAGATTTGCATTGGCAATTTCATCATTGCCTCTACGCGCCCTGTAACCGCCCCATCCAATTGGAGACGATCGATACGCTCCACGCAAACGTGGACAGGTACTTTCGCATGGTCTGGCGCGAGGCCGGCCTGCGGAAAAACTGGATCGACGACCACGAAAAAATCGTCGAAACGCTGGAGAGCGGTCATCTGGCGGAGGCCCTGAGCATGATTACAGACCATATGCTCGGAACACTGGAGCGCATGAAGGAATTTCTTGAGACGCATGCGCCTGAAGGCGGGAATTAGGCGCGGTTTGCCTCCATCGGCTTGAGTGCGGAAATCAATGCGTCAATCATGGCCGGCCGACGTGGGGTGGCGTGCGTCAGCAGGCAAATGTTTCGTGAAAACCCGCGGCCCAAAGGTTCCGAAATAAACAGCCTGTCGGCATATCTATTCAGCCCGGCCCATCTCGGCAGCAGGGAAACGCCAAAGCCATCGCTGACAAGGATGGCAATGGTGTCCAGGCTGTCCAGAAAACCTATCGGTTCGACGGCGAGGCGGCGTTTTTGAAGGAACGAGTCGGCGATTTTCCCACCCCATGCACTGGGGTCGTAAGCAAGGTACGGACCGGCTTCCAATTCCTTCTCGATGGCCACCGCTGGCCTGTTCCTGGACAGGAACACCATCGGCTCTTTGCAGATCGGAGTCGAACGCAGGGTTTTCGGAATCTGAAACGGGGGCTCGACGAGAAACGCCGCGTCGATCTTTTCATCCTCCAAGTCGGCGTACAGGTTCTTGGACGCTCCGGGAACGATATAGGGTTGCACGGTCGGGTGTGCTCTTTTGAGTTCTCGAAGCGCGTTCGGCATCAGGTCCGTCAGCACGGTTGAAATGGCGCCAACGCGAAGAGTCCCGGTTAGACCCGTTTCGTCGGCATCGCCGGCCAATTCCGCCGCTTCGTGAACCAGCCTCCGCATCCGGGGCAGCATATGCAGGCATGCCTGGGTTGGATGGACGCGGGGGCCGACCCGGTCAAAAAGCCTCACCTTCAATTCGTTCTCCAGCGTACGGATTCGCTGCCCCACCGCCGCCGGCGTCAGCCCGAGTGCGCGCGCGCTTTCCGCGATCGAGCCTTTCTCGACGACAAGAATTAGGCTGTGAAGGAAGCTCGTATCCATATTTTTTCTTTCTATAAGATAAAATTAAACTGATTTTTTATTTTTATAAGTCTGCGGTACTCCTGGCCCGAATTCAAGGAGGCACCCATGGTTTTTTCTGCGACGACCCCACTTCAACCGACGCCGTCGAAAGCCGTTTCCCGGCTGATGCTGCCGGAACGGCAAGCCATCGCAACGCCCAATGTGCGTTCGGCGGATCGGCAACTTCTCTCGCATGCACGAGACGGATATATGGACACCACCCACTTCGACACGGTGCGCTTCCCGCCGCCCGAGTGGGCGTCCGACATTTTCGAATATGCGGCGCGGGACGGCAGCCTCGCCTATACCGGTTACCGCGGCAACGAGAACGTCCTGCAACGCGTTGCCGCCAACGTGGCGCGGTTTCTCGGCGTTCCAGTCGACCCCGCGCGGAATCTCATTTTGACGCCGGGTACCCAAGGCGCGCTGTTCGCCGTCCTGGCGGCGCAAATCGACCCTGGAGACCGTGTCGCCACCATGGATCCCGACTATCTGTTCGCGGCTCGAATTCTGGCGTTCCTCGGCGCGGATATCGGCTACGTGCCGATGATCGAGGCCGGCGAGGAATTCACGATCGACCTGGAAGCCCTGGAGCAGGAGTTCTCCCATCATCGGACAAAGCACTTCGTCTTTTCCCACCCCAACAACCCGACCGGCGCGGTTTTCTCGAAACCGGTCATTCAGGGCATCGCGGCTCTCGCTCAACGGTACGGCGTTTCGGTCACGGTGGACGAACTCTATTCCCGGCTCGTCTACGGAGAGCGGACATTTCACCACCTGGCCGCCGAAGACGGCATGTTCGCACGCACGGCGACCCTGCTGGGGCCGAGCAAAACGGAATCCCTGAGCGGATACCGTTTGGGCATCGTGGTCGGCAGTGACGATCTGCTGCAGTCGGTCGAGAACGTGCTGTCGATTTCAGCACTGCGTGCACCGGCATATGCACAGCACCTGCTTCCCTTCTGGCTCGGCCCGGATGAAGACTGGCTGCGGGCAAGGATCGAGGAGTTCGAGAAACTGCGTGGCCTGACGCTTTCAAAGTTGAACGAACTGCCCTGGCTCGACGTCAAGCCGCAAGGCGGAACCGCTTATCTCTGGCCGGATGTCTCGCCCCTGCGGCTTTCGGACCTGGACCTGGCGATCGCATTCTTGGAGAACGCGAACGTTCTCGTCAGTCCCGGGTATCAGTTCGGCCCAACCGCGAGCGGCCGGTTTCGGCTTTGCTATGCGCGTGACGAACGGAGCTGGTCCGAGGCGCTCGACAAGATGCTCGACATCATGGATGCCGCGGGCCGTCGGTTCGGGTTGGATGGGCGGAGGAAAGGGTGCTGACGCCGGTCTCGGCTCGGCTTTCCAATCTCCGCAACGGATCACCAATTGAGAGGATCGACAACGCCGTTGCGCGAGCCGCGCCGCCTCCGATAGGCTGCGCATCGGACGCCGAGACACATGAAAAGGAACCGCGACATGACCGAGATCACCGCCGACGGCCTCAAGGCGCTGGCCCAGTGGGACACGCCGACCATCTGCAACGCGCTGGAGGTCACCACGCCCGAGCGGCGCGGCTACGGCTATACGGTGCATCCGTTCGTCTGTCTCGACCCCTCCTTGCCGCCCATGGTCGGCTTCGCGCGCACCTTCAAGATCCGCGCCGGGCAACCGCCGGCGGGCAACGCGGTCGACCGCATCACCTGCTACGAATACGTGGCCGACGGCCCCAGGCCGACCGTCGTCGTCATCGAGGACCTGGACCCGAGCCCGGGCGTCGGTGCCTTCTGGGGCGAGGTGCAGACCAACGTGCACAAGGGCCTCGGCGCGCTCGGCACCGTCACCAACGGCTCCATCCGCGACATCCCCGACAGCGCGCCCGGCTTCCAGGCCTTGGCCGGCATGGTCGGGCCGAGCCACGCCTTCGTGCATGCGGTCGATTACAACTGCCCGGTCACCGTGCACGGCATGGAAGTGCGCCACAACGACATCATCCACGCCGACCGGCACGGCGCCGTGGTGGTGCCGGCGGACGCCGTCCATGCCATCCCGGCCGCCGTCGACCTGATTTCCAGGCGCGAGGCGAAAGTCCTGGACGCCGCCAGGGCCGAGGGTTTCGATGTGGAGAAGCTGAAAGCGGCAATCGGCGAGAGCGCCGAAATCCACTAAAAATCCGCTAGACGCGATCTAGAAGTTCAGCGACGTCACCACCGTGAAGGCGCCGAGCGCCACGGTGGCGCCGCCGATCGCCGCCTGCAGGCCGTTGTTCACCCATGTGAGCGCCCGGGCCGAGCGCATGGGAATGCTGATCACGGCGGTAAACAGCGCCATGCCGGCGATGGAGCCGACACCGAACAGCGCCACGTAAAGAAGCCCGAGCCCGGCTGAATCGGAAGTCTGCACGGTCAGCACGATCAGCGCCGCCGAGCCGGCCATGCCGTGCATCAGCCCGACCATCAACGCGCGCAGCGGAAACGGGCTCTTGTGGCGGTGATCGTGGTGGTGGCGCCCCGCATCGTGCGCCTTGGCCGCCTCGCCCTTGTGCGAGTGGGCGTGAAAGTGGGTCTCGCCGTCGCCGTGCCTGTGGGCATGGAAATGGATGCGGTCCAGCCACACGCGGCGCACCACGTCGGCGCCCAACAGCACCAGCATGACGCCGACGGCGGCTTCCAGCACATGCGCCACCCGGTCCGAGATCGCGGTATTCAGCATCAAGACGATGCCGCAGACGATGAACAGCGTCAGCGTATGGCCGAGGCCCCAGGCGGCGCCCTGGCGGATGGCGTGCCTGAGCGTCGTGGCACGGGTGGTCAGCGACGCCACGGCGGCGATATGGTCGGGCTCGAAGGCGTGGCGGATGCCGACGAGGAAACCGAGAACCAGAATGGATGTCATGCGCGAGGTCTCCTGGGCGGCCGAACCGCCTGGTCCCGTTTTGGAACACCGCGCCGGCAAGCACAACGCTTTTTCGCCGGCGCGCGACTGCTGGGGGCATGCCGGGCGCGCAAGGCGGCGCCGGATTCCCGTGCGCCGGACGATCTGGTATAGGTAAAACCAATATTAGGCGCAGCAATGCGAGCTTGAACGGCGGGCGGGCGAAACCTACCCTCCGGAACAGGGAAACCACGGGGGACGGATGGCATGAGCACGCCGAGCGGCGCCAGCGACAAGCGGGTTCCCACCTATTGCTACCAATGCGTGGCGGGGCCGGATTTCCTTACCGTGCGGGTCCAGGACGGCGTCGCCACCGAGGTCGAACCCTTGTTCGACGCCAAGGACATCCATCCCGGCTGCGGGCGCGCCTGCGTCAAGGCCTACGGCCTGGTGCAGAAGACCTACAACCCGAACCGCGTGCTCACCCCGATGAAGCGCACGAATCCAAAGAAGGGCCAGGACGAGGACCCGGGCTTCGTGCCGATCTCGTGGGACGAGGCGCTCGACCTGGTGGCGGACAAACTGAACGCCGCCAAGGCCAAGGGCTTGACCGACGAAAGCGGCTATCCGCGCGTCGCCGCGAGCTTCGGCGGCGGCGGCACGCCGACCTCCTACATGGGCGCCTTCCCCGCCTTCCTCAGTGCCTGGAAGGTGGTGGACCTGTCGTTCGGGTCGGGGCAAGGCGTCAAGTGCACGCACTCGGAACATCTCTACGGCGAGCTCTGGCACCGGGCCTTCACGGTCTGTCCCGATACACCGACCTGCGAATACGTGCTGTCGTTCGGCGGCAACGTGGAGGCGTCCGGCGGCGTCGTCGGGGTCAAGCGCCACGCGGATGCGCGGGCGCGCGGCATCAAGCGCGTGCAGGTGGAACCGCATCTTTCCATCACCGGGGCCTGTTCGGCCGAATGGGTGCCGATCAAGCCCAAGACCGACCCCGCCTTCATGTTCGCCATGATCCACGAATTGATCTTCGAACACGGCGACAAGCTCGATCTCAAATTCCTGCGCGACCATACCTCGTCGCCCTACCTGGTCGGGCCGAACGGCTATTACATGCGCGACACGGCGACGCGAAAGCCGCTTTTGTGGGACGACCGCACCGGCGCCGCCCTGCCCCATGACACGCCGGACACGGTGCCGGCGCTGTTGGGCAGCTATACCGTCGCCGGCGTCGAGATCGGGCCCGACGACCGGATTTGGACCCACAACACCGCCGAGGCGCGGACCGCGCACCAGGTGCTGGCCGACCACGTGGCCGGATACACGCCCGAGTGGGCGGCGGAGATTTGCGGCGTTTCGGCCGAGACCATCCGCCGCATCTCCAAGGAATTCCTCGATCACGCGCGCATCGGCGAAACCATCGAGGTAAGCGGCCGCACGCTGCCGCTGCGCCCAGTCAGCATTCACTTGGGCAAAACCGTCAACAACGGCTGGGGCGGCTACGAGTCCTGCTGGGCGCGTACGCAACTGGCCTGCATGACCGGATCGCTGGAGGTGCCGGGCGGCACGCTGGGGACAACGGTGCGCCTGAACCGGCCGGCGACGTCGCGCCAGGCATCGGTTCTGCCCGGCGAGGACGGCTTCATGGTCTATCCCTGGAACCCCACCGACAAGGAGAACTGGCGCGCCCAGCCGCAGATCCGGAACGCGCACTCGACCCTGGTGCCGCTGGTCGCCGACAGTGCCTGGTCGCCGGCGCTGGGACCGACGCATTTCGCCTGGATGGCACAGAAGCACGCGCCCGACAAGTTCCCGAAATCGACGCCGCCGGACGTCTGGTTCTGCTACCGCACCAACCCGGCGATCTCGTTCTGGGACACCGACGGCATCAACGACGTGCTCGCCAACTTCCCGTTCATCGTCTGCTTCGCCTATACCATGGACGAGACCAACCACTTCGCCGACGTATTGCTGCCGGACTGCACCGATTTGGAAGGGCTGCAACTGATCCGCGTCGGCGGCACCAAGTATATCGAGCAGTTCTGGGACACCGCCGGCTTCGCGCTGCGCCAGCCGGTCGCCGGCGTCCAGGGCGAGGCCCGCGACTTCACCTGGATATCCCAGGAGATCGCCAAGCGAACCGGGCTGCTGGAGGAATTCCTCACCGCCGTCAACAAAGGGGCCGCGGGCATTCGGCTGTTCGGCGAGGGTTACGACTTCTCCCTCGATACCAAGAAGGAACACGGCGTCGAGGAAATCTGGGATGCCTGTTGCAAGGCCGCGTCGGCGGAGCTGAGCGGCGGCGAGGACATCGTCGGCCTCGATTACTTCAAGGAGCACGGCTACAAGGTCGGCCCCTACGACCGCATCAACTGGTACCTGTTCCCGAGCCTGGAAGACCAGGGAATCCGCTTCGAGCTCCCCTACCAGGAACGCCTGACCCGCATCGGGCGCGAGCTCGGCAACCGGCTGCACGAAATGGGCATCACCTGGTGGGACAAGCAGTTGCGCGAATACGAGCCTTTGCCGTCGTGGCACGATTTCCCGGGCATCTGGGAGACCGCATTGGCGACCAACTTCAACGTCGATATCGACGACTATCCCTTCTGGCTGCTGACCAGCCGATCCATGCAGTATTCCTGGGGCGGCAACGTCGGCATCCAGATGATCAAGGAGGTGGCGGGCAACATCGCCGGCCACGAAGGCATCATCATCAACGCCCAGATGGCCGCCGAACTGGGCATCGAGGACGGCGACCGCATCGAGGTGACCTCGCCCCTCAATTCGACCCGCGGCCGCGCCGTCCTGCGCCAGGGCATCCGCCCCGACACCATCCTGATGATCGCCCAGTTCAACCACTGGAAGACACCCCTGGCCAAGGACTTCGACGTGCCTTCCATGAACAAGCTGATGCCCATGCTGCTGGACCTCACCGACGCCACCGGTTCGGGCGCCGATCTGGTGAAGGTCAACATTCGCAAGATCGGGGATGGCGCATGAGCGCTCCAAATTCGCACATCGGCGACCCGACCAAGCGCTGGACCATGGTCGCCGACCTCGAGCGCTGCGTCGGCTGCCAGACCTGTACGGCGGCGTGCAAGCACGCCAACGCCACCTCGCCGGCCGTGCAGTGGCGCCGCGTGCTCGACATCGAGAGCGGCACCTTCCCCGAGGTGCGCCGCACCTTCGTGCCGGTCGGCTGCATGCACTGTTCCGATCCGCCCTGCATGCATGTCTGCCCGTCGACGGCCACCGGCCAGCGCGCCGACGGCATCGTCACCATCGACTACGACATCTGCATCGGCTGCGCCTATTGCGCCGTCGCCTGCCCCTACCAGGCGCGCTACAAGGTGCAGCAGCCGCGTTTCGCTTATGCCGGCGCCAAGATGAAGAACGAGGCCGAGCGCGAAGACCCGGCGCGCCTTGGCGTCGCGCAGAAATGCACCTGGTGCGCGGACCGTATCGATTTCGGCTTGGAGAACGATCTCACGCCGGGCGTCGATCCGCGCGCCACGCCGGCCTGCGTCAACGCCTGCATCGCCGACGCGCTGCATTTCGGCGACGCCAACGATCCGGACAGCAACGTCTCCAAGCTGCTGGCCAATTCCCACACCTTCAAGATGCACGCCGAGCTCGGCACCGATCCGAACTTCCACTACGTCTACGGCAACAAGGACCTGGACGACCCGGCCGGCACGGAAATGGCCAGGACCGTCGACAAGCACGCGGACCTCGGCGTCAAGCCGTGGCTGCAACAGCACTGGGACTGGCGCGCGGCGGGCAATTTCATCGGCGGCGGCACCGGCGCCGGGCTTGCGGTCATGGGGGCGCTGGCGGCTTTCCTGGGGGTGAAATCGGGCGGGCTGCACTTGGCGGCGATGGCCTCGGTGGCGCTCGGGCTGTTCATGGTGTTCCTGGAAACCGGCCGGCCGTTCCGCGCGCCCCTGAACGTCTTCTTCCACCCGCAGACGTCCTGGATGACGCGCGAAGCCATGGTCGGCGCGCTGTTCTTCCCCGTGGCGCTGGCCGCCGTCTGGACCGGCATCGACGGGCTCGCCTGGGCCGCCGGGCTGCTGGGACTCGCTTTCGTCTACGCGCAAGGGCGCATCCTGACCGAGGCCAAGGGCATCCCGGCCTGGCGCACGCGATCGAGCCTGCCGCTGATCGTCACGACCGGGCTCACGGAAGGTGCCGGTTTGGCGCTGGCCGCATCGGCGATGTTCCCGGTCCCGTTGGGGGGCTTGCGAGAAACGTTGCTTTGGGCGGTGCTGGGATTGGTGGGCTTGCGGGCGTTATCGTGGATGGCCTATCGCGCGCGGCTTTCGGCGGGCGCGCCGGAAATGACCAACCGGGTACTGGCCGCGACCCATCCCGGCATCCTGATCGGCGGGCACCTGTTGCCGGCGGGGCTTGCCGCCGCCGCACTCCTGTTCACCGAACAGGCCGCCTTCACCGCCGCGCTGGCGGGACTGGCGGCAGCCGGCGCCGGCTGGGCGATGAAGTTCATCATCGTCGTCCGGGCGTCGTACAACCAGGGCTTCGCCATCGAGCGCGTACCGTCCCGGGGCGGCATCGGCATCGCCGGCGGCGTGCAGCCCGGCTGGCAGTAGGCGGCCCGATCGGCGCGGAAAATCCTATTCACGGATACCACGGAAGGATGCGATGAAAACCCACAAGACCGACATCGAAATCCACTGGGGCGACTGCGATCCGGCCGTCATCGTCTTCTACCCGAACTATTTCAAGTGGTTCGACGTCTCGACGACCAAACTGTTTGATTCGGTCGGGCTCAACCTGGCGGAGCTGTTCAAGGACGACCACATGGTCGGCATCCCGATCCTCGACGCCGGGGCCAAGTTCACGCGCCCGTCGCGCTTCCAGGACGTCATCACCGTGGAAAGCGGCATCGAGCGCTGGGGGCGATCGTCGTTCCGGATCAAGCACACCATCACCAACAAAGGTCATGTCTGCGTCGAGGGCCACGAGGTTCGCGCCTGGGTCGTGGTCGACCCCGACCATCCGAACGGGATCAAGGCGGAACCGGTGCCGGAAGAGGTCAAGGCGCGATTCGGAGAGGATTAGGGGCTGGGATTCTTCAGCGGCCTGAAGGCCAAGGGCGGCTTCCGGCCGGAAACCGCCAATTCGATCAAGCCTCGGAAATGCCCTCGATCTTGGCGCGTTTTTGGTTGGATCGTTGCGCGATCTCGTCGTCCTGCGCCTGGATGGCCACACGCGCCAAATCGATAAGGTCTTCGCCGAACGACTGATCGAGCTGTTCGACCGCGACCCGGCGATTGGATGTCTGGGTTCCATCCGCGTAGGTCACATTGAACATCCTGAACGCCGCGCTCTTGCCTTTGGTACTCCTGCGTCCCATATCGTTTTCTCCGTTTTCAACTGGTTAAAGCTCGGACCACTGGGTGGCGGCGGTCCTGCCACGGCACGCGCACGGCCTGTTGCGTAGGCACCGTCGGCGCCGGTCCGGCGCTTGCCGCCGACCGACCGCGGGGGTGCGGCGGAAAGCCGGCACGCGGGCAATTGAGACGGCGGCGTTGGAGCGCGCCGTAAATAAGCGTTTGGTTTCGTTATTCGCCGTCGTTGGGAACGTCGCTGGGAGCGTCGCCGGATTCCGATTCCTCGGTTTTCTTTTTGCGGGCTTCCTCTTTCAAAGCGGCCCGCTCGGCCTTCTTGGCGGCCTTGAGGCGTTCTCGTTCCATGCGGTCGAATTGGTAGTTGGGTTTTCTGGCCATTTTTTTCTTCCTGTGCGGTTATCTATCTGCCCGTCCGGCAACCGACCGAACACAGGGTCCGATATGGCAATCATCTCGCTCTGTTTGAGCTCTGCTTCCACGTACCGGCGAAGCGCGCAAATTCCCGCTCCCGAACCAGTCGGGAGCGGGAGCTGGCGAGATCAGTCGATCAGCGACAGATTTTCGGCGGACGACTTGCCGTCACGGCCGGCTTCGACTTCATAGGCAACTTTCTGCCCTTCGGTGAGAGTCCGCAGCCCGGCGCGTTCGACGGCCGAAATATGGACGAATGCGTCCTTGCTGCCATCCTCAGGTTCGATGAAACCAAAACCCTTGGTCGGGTTGAACCACTTAACAGTACCATTAGCCATAGTTAATTCCTCTAACAGGCGTTTGTATCCGCTCCGCACACCATGTGCAGGCGCGGCCGGTTTTACGATCACATTGTCAGGGGGTAACTCAGCTAAACGGCGCACCGGTCGGATCAGGTAACACCAAACGAATGTAACGTATACGCGACGCATATAGACGGCCTGGGCGAAAAGTCAATGCTTCTGATGGCAAAAAGGCACTCGCCGCGTCCGGGCGCCAACCCCCGTTCGAGCCGACCGTTACACTATCCGGCGATTGGCGAGAGTGCCGAGCTTTGTTGAATAGGAATTTATTGCATTTATTAGGTTTTATGGTATAGTGCCGATTCGCAGTGCCGAACAGCCGGCACAGGCACGCTATTTCACAATCGAATCAGAGAGACGCCGGAACCGATGCCCGCCGCCGAAATCGCGGTCGCGCGGGAGGGTTGGGACCGGTATTGCGGAGTGGCACGATACCGACAGCATCGCATGGCCTGCCGCGTTTACGGGAATGTCGATGGCGGCCGTTTCGACGAGGTGGGAAAAATTGGGTTCGTTCCTGAGTTTTTTTTAGGAATCGTTTGTAATCAAGAGGTTCCAACCAGTGAAAAACGCTGCCGAAACGAATTTTCGGGATGAGCCCATAGGCGGACAAAGGTTGTCGGCCATGATCCTTCGACACGGGCCATCGGCCCTGCTCAGGATGAGGACGGAGCCAATGGAACCACCTCATTCTGAGCAGGCGCGAAGCGCCGTGTCGAAGAATGGGCCGGCGGCCGGGGCTACTTCAACAGGTGCGGCAGCCACAGCGTCAGCGTCGGGAAGCCGATCAAGAGACCGACGCGGACCAGGTCGGAGGCCAGGAACGGCATCACGCCGATGAAGGTCTCCTTCATGCGCGTGCCCTGGGCCAGCGAGTTGATGATGAAGACGTTGAGCCCCACCGGCGGCGTGATCAGCCCGACCTCGACGACGATCAGCGAGACGATGCCGAACCACATCTTCAGGTCGTCCTCGGGCATGCCGAAATCCAGGCCCGACACCACCGGCCAGAAGATCGGCACGGTCAGCAAGATCATCGCCAGCGAGTCCATGAAACAGCCGAGCACCAGGTAGATGACGACGATGATCAAGAGGATGGAGATCGGCGAAAGCCCGCTGGACTGGATCAGGTCTGCCAGTTCCGCCGGCATCCTGGAAAGCGCCAGGAAGGAATTGAAGAAGTCGGCACCCAGCAGCACCATGAAGATCATGGCGCTGGCCGCCGCCGCCGAGACCACGCATTCGATGAAGCCCTGAAACCTGAGCCCGCCCTTCCAAACGGCGATCAGGAGCGTGCCCATGGCGCCGAAGGCGGCACCCTCGGTGGGCGTGAAGACGCCGAGGTAAATGCCGCCGATGACGACGATGAAGATCATCATCACCGGCCAGGTCTCGAAGAATGCCCGGAGGCGCTGGGCGCCGGTGGAGCGCGGGCCGACGGGTCCGGCTTCCGGGCGGATGCGGACATAGATGGCGATGGTCAGGATATAGCCGAGCGCGGCGAGGATGCCGGGCACAAAGGCCGCCTGGAACATGGAGATGATGTTGGCCTCGACGACGATGGCGAAGATCACCAAGACGACGGACGGCGGGATCAGGATGCCGAGGGTGCCGCCGGCGGCGAGCGCGCCGGTGGCCAGGGCGCCCGAGTAGTTGTAGCGTTTCAGTTCCGGCAGCGCCACCTGGCCCATGGTCGCGGCAGTGGCCAGCGACGAGCCGCAGATCGCGCCGAAGCCCGCGCAGCCGCCGATGGCGGCCATGGCGACGCCGCCCTTCCGGTGGCCGAGGAAGGTATTGGCGGCGGTGAACAAGGACCGGCTGAGCCCCGCCTGGCTGGCGAACTGCCCCATCAGCAGGAACATGGGGATCACCGACAGGTCGTAGGAGGCGAACTTCCAGTAGACCGAGGTCTTGGTGTAGCTCAACAGCGGCAGCCAGCCGGTGATGGAGACGTAGCCGCCGATGCCGACCGTCATCATCGCCACCGCGACGGGCACGCGCAGCATCATCAGGGCGAACAGGATGACCAGCCCCAGGATGGCGATTTCGAAACTGCTCATTCCGCCGGCCCCCGGAGTTCGGTCACCGCCGTGTAAAGGCAGGCGAGCGTGAGCACCGCGAACGACAGCGTGATCGGCGGAAAGGCCCACCAGATGGTGATGCCGAGGATCATGGTGGTCTCGTGCACCTCATGCATCTCGAAGGTGCCGACCCACAGCCGCCAGGTGAGCATGGCGGAAATCGCCAGCAAGATCAGCGAGCCGACGCCGTCCATGCGGCTCTGCACCTTGTCCGGCGCCCACGACATGAACAAATCGACGACCACGTTGGCCTTCTTCAGTTGGCAGTAGGGCAGGAACAGCGACACCGCCACGGCGTTGCCCATGGCGACCATCTCGAAGTCGCCGTAGATGGGCGCGGAAAACAGTGCCCGGCCGAGCACGCTGACGATCACCATGGTGGCGAGCCCGGCCATCAAAACGCCGCCGGCCACCGCCAACCAGTAGGAAATGGATAAAAGAACGCGGCCGACCGGATCGGCCGGCCGCGAGACGAGAGTGTTCACGTCAGACATAAATGATGTCTTTCACTCGAAAAGGTCTGACCGCCTTACTTGGAATACTTGGCGATCAGGCCGCGGGCCTCGTCGATCAGCGCCTGGCCGTCGACGCCTTTCTCGGCGGCGACTTTCTTCCAGCGGTCGATGACCGGCTGCTCGACCTTGGCGCGCACCTTCAGCACCTCGCTCAAGGGCATCTTGTAGATGGTGCCCGACTTCCTCGCCGCGGCCTCGCCCGGCACTTCGACGGCATCCCAGACCTTGGCCATCTCGATGGCCAGGGCGCGCCCGGAGTTGTCGTCAATGACCTTCTTCAGATCGGCCGGCAGCGCATCGTACTTGGCCTTGTTCATGGCGAACAGGAACACCGACGTGTTGATGCGCGGGTTGGCCGGGTCGTCGAAGGTCATGTGGTTGTCGACCATCTCATGCACCTTCAACGGCAGCGCGATCTCGTAGGGGATGATCACGGTGTCGACGATCTTCTTGGTCAGCATTTCCGGGATCTTCGGCACCGGCACGCCGATCGGCGTGGAGCCCAGCGCCTCGATCACCCAGCCGCCGGTTCGGGTCGGCGTGCGGACCTTGTGGCCGGCGAGATCGTCGGCGGTGCGGATCGGATCGACCGAATGGAACACCTGGCCGGCATGCACGTGGAACATCAGCACCTTGATGTCCTTGTACTCCTCGCCGTGCTTGGCCATGAAGTCCTGCATGGCCATGTTGGTGGCGTAGGTGGTGGTGTGCATGAACGGCAGTTCGAACACCTCGTGATTGAGGAAGCGGCCGGGGCTGTAACCGGGCAGCGTCCAGACGATGTCGGCGACGCCGTCCTTCACCTGCTGGATCAGTTGCGGCGGCTTGCCGCCCAGTTGCATGGACGGATAGACGTCGATCTTGATGCGCCCGCCGGACGCCTTCTCGATGCGCTTCGCCCACGGCACCGCCAGCGCGGCGTTGGTCGGCGCCTTCGGCGGCGCGAAGTGGTGCAGCTTGAAGGTGAATTCGGCGGCGTTGCCGAGGCTCGGCAGGCCGAGCGCCAAACCGAGCGCCAATCCGCCGGCGAGGGTTTTCAACGAAAATTTCTGCATACCTGTTTCTCCCAGTTTTCTGCGTGGTCACGATCGACCCTGTTAATCCCGCCGTTCGCCCCTTCCTCGGGGGCTTTAGCGGAAACGATAGCACAATCAGGCGTCGGGGACGCCCGCCATGGCCGCTTGCACGGCCGACCGGCTTTCCAAAACCGCCTTCTGCGGGTCCATGCCGCCATTCAAAGCGGGCTGCAACGCATGGGCGCGCAGCCGCTCGAAATTCTCGATCCCACGTGCGTGGGTCTTGCCGTAGCCCTTGATCAGGCGCGTCATCTCCGCCGCTTCGATGGCCAGCTCGACGTCCAGATCGGCCGCAACGCGCACGTCCGCCAGCCAGGCCTCGATGGCCCGCTGCTCGACGCCGAAGCGGTAGGTCCGCCGCCGCCAGGGCCGCAGCTTCGCCAGCAGCCAGAGCCGCGTGAAGCCCCAAACGGTGGTGGTACGGAGTTGCATCGGCCATTGCCGGGGCGCGCCGTCGGTGTCCGCTTCGGCCTTCGCCAGCCAGCGCCGGGCCAGCGCCGGCGGCAGGATGTCGCAGACCTCCTGCAATCCGGGGCGGAAATACTGGGTCACGTGCTGAACACCGTCCGCCGCACCCGGCTTGGGCCGGCGGCGGATCTTGATCTGCGCGACCCGGATGATGTCGCCGTAGGCCATGCGCAGCGCCAGGTTGCGCCCCACCGCGGCCGCCAGCCGGAGGTCCAGCGGCTTGAACGGCGCCAGGCGCCGGTCGTAGAGGTCCGCATAGGCCTTGTCCTGGAAGTCGGTCAGACGCGCGACGGCCTCGGCGGTGATGGCGTCGAGGTCCTCCAACACCGGGGCCGCGTTCTCGGACGCGGGCGCGCCGGCGGCGGCGAGGCCGGCCTGGAAGCCGCGCAGGTTGCCCTCCACCGCCTTGCCCGTGGCGCGGATGGCGGCCTCGAAGTCTTGGGCGCTCATCGGCAAGAGCCCGGTGGCGGCGATGGCGCCCAGCACCACGGCGTTGATGAAGGCGCCGCTCTCGCCGGCGACGGCGCCGAGATCGGCCAGCAGGGCGGACTTGGAACGCGCCTGCGCCGCGCGCTGCAAGGCCTCCGGATCAAGCCGGCCGTCACCCGCCGCCATCTTCTCGAGCGTCGTGTACATGCGGTGCGTGGACGCGATCAGGTGGGTGCGATCAGGCGTGACGAAGCCGTTCATGATGCAGCGCCCGGCTTCCAAGAGCTCCGTCGCGGCGACGATATCGACCTCGCCGGGCGCCGGTACGAGGCAGAAGACCGGCTGCCGTCCGCCCAGATCGGCGACGGGCTCGGGCCAGATCTCCATGTAGTAGGTGGTCGCTCCGGTGCGCTGCGCGACGCCCGGCACCGAGGTCGCCTGCACCGGATAACCGGCCGCGTGCGCCGCCGCCACGACCCAATCGGTCAGGACGCCGCCGCCCTCGCCACCGAGCGCGGCGATCAACAGCGTCAGCGGGCGCGCGGCGCTCACCGGCCACCTCCCGCCATCAGGCCGATGGCGTTCTCGCGCCACTTGGCGGCAAACCGCTCGCCGGCAGTCGGGTTGAACACGGTTTCGGTCTTGGAGAACGACGGACAGAGCCCGTCGGCCTGCACGGCGGCGCCGCAGAGCCCGCAGCCGACGCAGGTCTCGGCGATGAAGGCGATGGGGTCGGCCTTCAGCGGGTCGGGGTTCGGCGCCAGGGTCAGCGACGGGCATCCCGACAACCGGATGCAGGCATGATCGCCGGTGCAGATGTCGGGATCGACGTCGAAGCGCGGCAGCGCCACGCGCCGGCCCCGTTTCAGCGCCTCGGCGCGATCCTCGCGCAGCCGGCGCTGGCGCGCGAGTTGGCATTCGCCGTCGGCGATAATCACCTTGAGGCCCTTGTGCGGCGTCGTCAGCGCGTCGCGCAGCGTCTCGATCATTTCCGACACACCATAGGTGTAGACCGTGCGCAGCCACGAAATACCGAGCCCCGAGAGCGTTTCGGCGATGGTCATGCCCGGCGCGAAGTCGCCGCGCGCCTTGGCGCTGGAGGGAATGAACTGCTGGCCGGTGGCCGAGGTATAGCCGTTCTGCATGATGATCAGGATCGAATCGCCCTGGTTCAACAGCGCGCTGATGACCCCCGACGTGAGCCCGTTGTGCCAAAAGCCGCCGTCGCCCATGATCGAGATCGAGCGCTTGTCCTGGAACGGCGCCACGGCGGCGGCCGACGCCAGCGACATGCCGTAGCCGAGGATCGAATTGCCGAGCGAGAACGGCTCGAAGGTGGCGAAGGAATGGCAGCCGATGTCAGCGGCGATATGGACCTTGCCGATCTCGGCTTCCAGCACCTTGATGGCGGAATAGACGGGGCGCTCGGGGCATCCGGTGCAGAACCCGGGCGGGCGCGGCGGCAACGGCCGGCCGAGCGCTTCCAGCCCGGCTTCGCGCAGCGCCGCCTTGGGCGCCACCTCGGGATGCGCGATACCGACGGCATCGAGAAACGCCGACAGGCCCTGGTCCAGGGCCTCGGCCGTGTACTCGCCGGCCGGCGGCATCACCTCCTTGCCGAGGATACGGGTCTCCGACCCGGCCTTGCGCAGCGCGGTGTTGATCTGGTGCTCGATGAATTCGGGGTTGCCTTCCTCCAGCACCAGGACTGCCTTCTTGCCCTGGCAAAAGTCGGTGATCTGGTCGGGCACCAGCGGATGGGTGACGTTGAGCGCCAGCATCGGCACTTTCGAGTGTCCGAAGGCATCGGCGAGACCGAGGCCCGCGAGGCGGCGCAGCAAGACATTATAGAGCCCGCCCTGAACGATGATGCCAATGTCGGACATCTCGCCGTCGAAAACCTCGTTCAGGCCGTGTTCCAGGATATAGGCCTGGGCCTTGGGCAGGCGTTCGGTGACCTTGGCGATTTCCTGGGCGTAGGTCACCGGCGGGTGCGGCAGGTGCGCGTAGTCGAACTTGGCAGCAGCCGTGAGGCCGTCACGCGCGTTGATCGCCGGCTTGACGTTGTCCTTGGCGGTGAACTCGCCCTGCACGTGGCAGGCGCGGATACGGAGCTCCAGGAACACCGGCGTGTTGGAGGCCTCGGAAAGGGCGAAACCGTGCTCCACCATGTCGACGATGCTCGGCAGATTGGGGCGTGGGTCGAGCAGCCACATCGATGACTTCATGGCCACCGCGTGGGTGCGTTCCTGGATGACGCTGGCGCCCTCGCCGTAGTCCTCGCCGACGACGATCAAGGCACCGCCGATGACGCCCGGTGACGCCAGGTTGGAAAGGCCGTCGGAAGCGACGTTGGTGCCGACGATGGATTTCCACGTCACGGCGCCGCGCACCGGATAGTTCACCGACGCGCCCAGCATGGCCGCCGCCGAGGCTTCATTGGTGCAGGTTTCCACGTGCACCCCCATCTCGGACATCATGTCCTCGGCGTCGACCAGTACGTCGATCAGGTGCGAAACCGGCGCGCCTTGGTAGCCGCCGACATAGGTGACACCCGATTGCAAAAGTGCCTTGGTGACCGCAAGGATACCCTCGCCACGGAAGATATCCCCCTCGCCCAGGCGAAGCTGCTCCACTTCCTTCGCGAATGACCGTTCGGCACCCACGCAAAAGCCTCCCGTTCGTAAGCCTTCTTTTCTCCCGGCGCATTCCGGTCAATTGGAAATTGCGGGTTCTCAGGCTTCGAAAGCGTAGGTATCGACCCCGTCGGGCGCAAGATGGCTTTGCATTACATGGTATTGATTTTTTCTATAGGGTCTCCACCGGACTGCCGGGCGCGGCCTTGCGCCCGGACCCTCGGCTGGGCACTTTGGGCAACGCGAAGCCTTGCTGATGGCAGACCTTGGTGACCAGCAGATACTTCCAGAAGAAGCCCCCGGCGATGGCGATCAGGCCGGCAATCAGTGCCGCGTTCGACACGATCACGCCGATTCCGAACAGCGCCGCACTGAGCACGTAGCCGGCCCACAGGACCACCGGTTGCAATTCGTCAATGTCCCGGGCGGACAGTGGCCCGATGCCGCGCGCCCGCGCGGTGCGGCGGTAGTGCTGCCAGAGCATGGCGTTCACGATCCCCAAAGCCAGGCCGAGCCAGGAAAGACCGGCGATGGCGCCGTTGGTGATGAGGCTCAAGAGAGCCGTGCCTTCGAACAACCCCGTGGCGACCAGCATCCATGGCACCAAGGGCGCGCGCCAGGCCGGAATACCCTTGGCCATGTGCAGGATCTTCGCCTGCGAGACCAGGAACGCCGCCGCCGCGACGGCAGCCAGTGCCATGGCCGCCGGATGGCCCCAATAGATCGTCGCCGCCACGGCCGGGTAGAACAGCGCCACGCAATAGGTCTCGCGCGTCATCCACGAGCTTTGCGGACGCAACAGCACGTATAAGAAACGCATCTTGCGGCCGAGCTTCAGGAACACGAAAAACAGACCGACGGCCATGATCGCACCGGCGGAGGCATAGGCGCCGAGGAGCTTCTCCGTGCCGACGGCGCCCTGCAGATGGGCAAGCCAGGCCACCACCGCGAGCCCCGCCGCCATGCCGCCAAGCGCAAAGTTCATGGCCGCGCGGTAGTCCCAGAAGTCCTGGCGCTTGCCGACCAGCGGGTTCGCCGGGTCGGAAAGCATGGCGTCGTCGGAATCGTCGTCGCCGGTGTCGCGCCCGGGCGTGGTTTGCGGCACCTCATAGAGGTAGCGGACACGCGGCCGGGTGCCGAGTTCCTCATGCATCCGGAAGGTCTTGTTGTCCCGCACCAATTTCGAGACGTCGCTTTCGGGCTCGTCGTAATCGCCGAACTTCAGCGCCTGGGAAATGCATGACGCGACGCAAGCCGGCGTCACGTCGAAGTCGACGCCGGGTTTGCGCCCGTCATGAATTGCGGTGTCGATGCGTTCGATGCAGAAGGTGCATTTGGTGGCGACGCCCATGCGTTCCTCGTGCGGGCGTTGCAGTTCCTGCGCCGTGGCCGCATCGCCGTAGTACCACTCGCGTTCGTGCTTGATGGTGCGCGCCTGGTAGGGGCAGGCGACGACGCAGGACGCACAGCCGATGCAGAGATCGTAGTCGATGGTAACCAGGCCGTCCTCGCGCCTGGCCGTGGCGCCGGTCGGACAAACCGGCGTGCACGGCGGATTTTCGCAATGCTGGCAGCCGGTAACCACGAACAGCCGTTCCACGTCCGGAAAGCGGCCCAGTTCCACGTCAATGACCCGGCGCCACTGCACGCCCGGCGGCGTCGCATTGGCATGCTTGCAGGCGATGGTACAGGTCTGGCACCCGACGCAACGGTTGAGATCGACGGTCATCCCCCAAGCGGTCATGCGGGACGGCCTTTCCTGACGGAGACGCGCATCAAGTCGGCGCCGGAACCGGTCGCGTCGGTGAGCGACACCGCAAGCGCGGTGACGGAATTGAGGCTGGCGAGATCGAAGTCCTTGGCCACCGGTGTCACCCAGTGATCAAACTGGCCGATCATCAGGATGGTGTCGGGGCGGATGCCTTCGCGCAACTGCGCGCGGCTGGTGGTGACCCCGACCGCCGATTCGATGGTAATCGGATCGCCGTCCTGGATACCCATCGCGCGTGCCCGGGTGCGGTTGATAATGACGCCCTCGTGCCCGACGATGTTGGTCGCCACCTCGCGGATCAGCGGAATGCCGACATTGGCACCCCAGGAATATTGCATGGAGCGCGCCGTCAGCGCCCAGAACGGGAACTCGTCGGGATCGCGGCCGACCTCGCTCGCGTAGTTGGTCCAGATGTCGGGGAAACGCTCGTAATCGGGAAGCGGCTCGTATTCGGTCAACTGGTGATCCCACCATTCGATGCCGTGTTCGTGCAGCCGCCGGCCCAGTTGCACGCCGTGGCGCTTGATCCGCTCCTGGTACGGAATCTCGAAACGCAGCCCGGTCTTCTTAAGGCGCGGCGCCAGATACCATTCCAACTGCGAGAACGGCCGGAGCATGACGCCGTGTTCGCGGAACCAGTCAATGCCGTGCACCTCCTCGCCGCCGCTCAACTCGTGGCTGGCGGCCTTGGCGACTGCATCCCAGATTTCCTCGCAGCTGTGTGCGCGTTCGGCATCGAGGGAATAGTCAAAGCCCTCACCCGTCAGCCGCATGCCGGCGGAACCCTTGTTGAGGGCGGCGTTGTATTCCGCCAGCAGACCGGTGCGCTCGGCCAGTTCGGTGGCGATGTCGGTCATGTCGCGGCATTCGCCGGCGGGCGCCACCGCCGGCTGGCGCACGGCCCAGCCGTGATCCCACCAGAAGTTCTCGCCCGATCCGGTACCGCCGCAGCGGCTGAGTTGCAGGCTCTCGAGATCATTGGCATCGGGGAGCAGCACGTCGGCCATGTAGTTGGTCTCGTCCAGCGTATAGGCAAAGGCCACCGTGAACGGGAACTCGGCGATGCGGTTCGCCACTTCCGGCGCGTTCCACGACGAGATCGCCGGATTGGTGCGGTAACAGATCCACATTTCCGGCAGGGTCTGGCGCGGCCAGGCCTCAGGCTGTTTTTTCTGGAACAGCCACGGCAGGTGCGCCGGCCCCAAGGCCGCCGACCAGGGCGAATTGCCGGCGAGCGGCACCAACGTGGCGAAGCCGTTGCGGATGGAGGGCTTGGACTGCCACGATTCCTTGTCGGTCGGATTGAAGGGATAGCGCATGAAGCCGTCGGGGCCGGGTTGGGCGCTGTTGAGGCGGTTGTTGGCCGGCCGGTTCAGGCGCACCTTGGTGCCCAACGTGCCGCCCGGCACCTCCAGCGCGCCGACCAGGCAGGCCAGCACCGAGCGTCCCCACATCATGTGATAGCCGCCCCAACCGTTGTTGATGCCCTTGCCGAGCATGATGCCGACGGGGCGGAGCGGCAGGGTCTCGCCCTCGATCTCGATGGTTTCGCCGACCTTGGCGTGGGCGACGAATTCGTCGGCGACGCGGCGGATGGTGTCTGCCGCCACGTCGCATTCGCCCTCCGCCCATTCCGGCGTGAACGCCTGCATGTGCTCGATCAGGAGCTGGAACGAAGGCTTGGCTTCCGCCGCCTCGTGTACCCACTCCTCGCCGTCGCCGCCTTCCTCGATGCCGGCCAGCGTGAAGGTCCCTTCGAGGGCCGGCTCTTGGATTTCAGCGTCGAAGGGCTTGGCGCGCCCGTCGGCCAGGTCCCAGATCAGGGGCTTGCGGGTTTCGGGATCGCGCAGGAAGAAGCCGTTGGGCCCGACCAGGTAGGGTGAATTGGTCTCGAATCCCAGGAACGGGATATCACAAATTGCCTTCCAGTCGCGCTCGCAAATAACATGATGGATCAGCGCAAACAGAAAGGCCGGATCGGTTTTCGGTTTGATCGGCACCCACTCGGCGGACAGCGCGCCGGTAACCGACATGTGCGGCTCCACCTGGATCCGCTTGGTGCCCTTGACCCGCGCGTCGGCCTGGCGCCAAACGCCGCAGACGCCGCTCGACGCTTCCTGGTTGTTGCCGAAGTTGATGATGTAGTCGCAATTGCGTGAATCCACGACCACAGTGAAGGCCCGGTGCCAGAGCTCGCCATAGAGATGTTCGGAGTGGTAGCACTTGGCGCCCTGGCCCGAACCGAAACCGAAATCGGCGACCCCCCAGGCCGAGAGAAAGGCCGGGAAGGCGCCCATGTAGCGGGTCGGCGTGCCGCCGCCGCCGAAGGTGATGGCGACCTTGGGGTAGCCCTCCTCGTCGCGCATGCCCTCAGCGCGGATCGTGCGCAGCCGTGATGCCACCATTTCCAGCGCCTCGTCCCAGGAAATCTCGACGAAGCCAGGATCGTGTTCGCGGCCCTTTTGCGGATTGGTCCGCTTCATGGGCTTGAGCACGCGGTTCGGGTTGTAGGTCTTCTGGATCAGCCCATAGGCCTTGACGCAGACCCGCCCGTGGCCCGGATGCTGGTCGGCGACATCGAAGTTAGGTTCGATGGCGCGCGCCACGCCGTCCTCGACCTCGACCTTGAACAGGTCCGGGCCGCAGACGCACTGGTTGCAGTAGATGGGGACCTTGCGGCGTTCGCCGCCCGGACTGTCGCCATCCGGCGGGGTCATGAGCCCGCCGCCTCGTCCGCCTTGGCGCGCTTGGCGACCAGGCGCTCCTTCTGTTTGTCGAGAGGAACGACGAAGCGCAGGTGATTGCCGCGCCCGACCTGGTCGAGGGCGTCGTGCACCTCGAACTCGAAGGCGACCTTGGGGCCCTTCACTTCGGTGACGGTGACGGTGATGTCCACCCACATGCCGATCAGGGTCGGACCCATGTGGTCGATCTCGACCCGCGCGCCGACGGAGTTGAGGTCGTCGCCGGTGAATTCGTCGATGAACAGCCGGCAGGTGTTCTCCATGTCGCGCACCATCCACGGCGTGGCATAGACGCGAAGGTCCTCGCCCATGAAGCCGATGGTCCGATCGGTATCGATTTCATAGCGCGCGGTGCGGCTCATGCCCACTTCCAGACCGTCGATCATGATGCTTTCTCCCGTTCTTCCGTTTGTGTTGCATAGATGTCGCGAAGATCGCCCTTGAGCACCTTGCCCATGGCGCTTTTCGGCAATTCGTCGACGAAGGCCATCTGTCGGGGGATCTTGTAGCCGCCCAACAGCGGCCGGCAGTGTTCGATCAGTTCATCGGCCGAGGGCGTCCAGCCGTCCGCCGGCACGATCACCGCGAACAGCGCCTCGCCGTAGTCCCGGTGCGGCACGCCGATCACCGAGATTTCCTTGACCCCCGAATGACGGCCGAGCACCTCCTCGACCTCGCGGGTATAGACGTTTTCGCCGCCGGTAATGATCATGTCGCGCTTGCGGTCCAGGATGTAGAGAAATCCCTCCTCATCGAGCTTGCCGACGTCGCCGGTGTGAAAGCCGCCGTCGCGGAACGCCGCCTCGTTCTCCACCGGGCGGTTGTGGTAGCCCTGGGAAATCTGCGGGCCGCGCACCACCACCTCGCCGACCTCGCCGGTGGGAAGTTCGTTGCCGTCGTCGTCGAGGATACGGAGGTCCACCCCCGGCACCGGCCGGCCGGCGGAGGTGAGCAGGTGTTCCTCTCCGTTGAGGCCGCGCACGTGCGCCTCCTCGTCCAGCATGGCGAGGTAGGGCGAGCATTCGGTCAGGCCGTAGCACTGCTGGAAGCCAGTGCCGGGAAAGGCCTCGGCGGCGCGGCGCACGACGGCGGGCAGGATCGGCGAGGTACCGTAGCTGATCAATCGCAGGCTGGAGAGGTCGAAATCCTTAAAGCCCGGCTCCTCCAACACGCGCAGCAACGTCGTCGGCACCAGGCCCGCGACCGTCGCCTTGTGGCGCTCGATGGCGGCAAGGAACGCCTTCGGCGTGAACTCCGGCAGGTAACAATGGCTCGATCCGAACATGGTGAAGATGGTCGATTTCACCTCGGCGGCATGGAACATGGGAGTCGAATGCAGGTAGACGTCGTCCAGGTGCGGCCGCATCACCTGCATGATCTGCAAAGCGTTGGAGACGATGTTGCGGTTGGAGATGCGCACGCCCTTGCCGGCACCCGTGGTGCCGCCGGTGTAGAGCATCAGGGCGTCGTCGTGCTCCTCGGCATGGATCGGCACCATCGGCTCGGCGGCGTCGCGCAAGTCCGGGTACTTCCGAAGTCCGGTGTCGGCGTCCTCGGGGCCCAGTTGGAACGAACGCTCGCGCCAGCCGGCAAGCTCGGGCGCGTCCAGGAGCTTCACGAAGACCGGATCGATGGCCAGGTGGCGGCATTCGGAATCGGCCAGGATGGCGGCGACCTCCGCCGGCGCCAGGCGGTAGTTGATCGGCACCGGGATCCGGCCCGACCAGTAGCCGGCATAGATCAACTCGCCCAGATGATGGCAGTTGCGCGCAATGACGGCGAAGCGTTCACCGCGGCCGATACCGAGGCTCTCAAGCATCCCCGCGCCGCGCGCGATGAAGGTGCCGTACTCGGCCCAGGTGAGGTTTCCCGCGTCATCCGAAATCGCCGGGCTGCGGCCATAGAGCCTGATGGTGTTCTGCAGGATCGAGGGCAAGGTAAGCACGTTTGGCGACCTTCTTGGCTTGCATCTGAGAGTTGCGGCGTTCAACGTTATCACGGTGGCCAAAATTTCAAATGCTTTTCGCGATGGTCATGATCCGGACACATGAGGGGCGAATTTATGATGGAATTTCAAGGGAATGGGGCCGGCCTGCTGGTGTCTACGCTGCGTCGGCTGGGGGTCAGGCGTATCTATGGCGTGCCGGGAGAAAGCTTCGTTTCGGCCCTCGACGAGATGAGCACCGCCAACGATATCGACTACGTGGTCACCCGCCAGGAGGGCGGCGCGTCGTTCATGGCGGAGGCCGAGGCAAAGCTCACCGGAGAGCCCGGCGTACTGATGCTGGCGCGCGGACCGGGCGGCGCCAACGCCATGGCCGGGCTGCACACCGCGCAGCAGGACTCGACCCCGATGATCGCTTTCGTCGGCCTGATTCCGCGCGGCTACGCCGGGCGCGAGGCATTCCAGGAAATCGACGTCGGCAAGTTCTTCGGCGGAGTCGCCAAATGGGCAGTGACGGTCGAGGACCCCGCCCGCCTGGCCGAAATCGTGACCCGCGCCTATGCCACGGCGAAAGGCGGACGTCCGGGCCCGGTGGTGGTCGGCCTGCCGGAAGACATGCTGCATGACGCGGTCCACCTCACCGTCGCCGAAGAAAAACCGGACACGCCGATGACCGCGCCGACGGCGGAACGTATCGACGCCGTCATCGCCGCGCTCTCGCGCGCCAAGCGGCCGCTCGCCATCGTCGGCGGCAGCCTCTGGTCGGACGAGACCCGCCAACAGTTCGAGGCATTCGCGCGCCGCGCGCATATCCCGGTGGCGACGGCGTTCCGCTGCCAGGACTTCTGCGACAACCTGATGGAAGGCTACGCCGGGCATCTCGGCATCGGCATGGACCCGGCCCTGAAAAAGCTGGCCAGTTCGGCCGATTTGATATTCTCCGTCGGCGCGCGCCTGGACGAGCACACTACCGGCGCCTACACCATCCTGCGAGCGCCGAACCCGGACCAGACCTTGGTGCACGTGCACCCGGCGGGCGAGGAACTGCACAAGATCTACCAGGCCGACGTGCCGGTCTGTTGCGATCCGCGCACGTTCGTCGCCGCCCTAGCCACCGAGACCGTCGCCGGCGCCGAAGCCCGAGAAGACTGGTTCCGCGAGGCCGGCGACGTCTACAAGGCCTTCGCCAAACCGAAACCCATTCCCGGCGACGTGCAGTTGGCGGACGCGGTTCTGACGCTACGCGACACGTTGGCCGACAACGCCGTCATCGCCAACGGTGCCGGCAACTATGCCGGCTGGATACACCGCTATTTCGCTTTTCGCCGCTACCGCACGCAGTTGGCGCCGACCAGCGGTTCCATGGGCTACGGCCTTCCCGCCGCCATCGCCGCGGCGATGGAGGACCCGACCCGCCAGGCCGTGGCGGTGGCCGGCGACGGGTGTTTGCAGATGACCATCCAGGAAATGGCGACGGCCAGGGCCTACAACCTGCCGGTGCTGGCGCTGGTGGTGAACAACGGCTCCTACGGCGCCATCCGCATGCACCAGGAACGCGCCTATCCGGAGCGCGTCTACGCCACCGATCTCGCCAACCCGGACTTCGTTGCCATCGCCGAGGGTTACGGCTGGTTTGCCGCGCGCGTGACCGAGACGGCGCAGTTCAAGCCCGCCCTCGACGCCGCGCTGGCGACGGGCGGGCCGGCGATGATCGAACTGATGCTACCGATCGAGGCGCTGACGGCGGGCGCCAGCCTCAGCCAAATTCGCGGGCAAGGCCACTAGATCAAGACCCCTTGAATTCGGGTTTCCGCTTTTCATGGAAGGCCTCGACGCCCTCGCGGAAGTCGTCGGACTGGCGCAGGCGTGAATAGGCGTGGCCCTCCAACTGGATGGCGGTGGTGAGGAAGGCGTCCTCGGTCTCGTTCAAAAGCCGCTTGGCCGTGCGCTGCGCCAGGGGCGCAAAGGTACAGAGCTCGGCCACCAACGCGTCCGTCGCGGCCTCCAACTCGGCATCAGGCACCATTTCGTTGGCGATGCCCCAATCCAAGGCCTGCTGCGCCTTGATGCGCTTCGAGCGCATGACGATATCCTTGGTCCGCGTAATGCCGACGATCTTTTGCAGGCGCGCCGATCCGCCGGAGCCCGGAATCTGGCCGAGCTTTTGTTCCGGCAACGAATACTGCACGGTCTCCGACGCGATGCGGAAATCGCAGGCCAGCGAAATCTCGAACCCGACCCCGAAGCAATAGCCCCGGTTGGCGGCGATCACCGGCTTCGAACAGCGCGCCGGCGCGGCGATGTTGTCGGCCAGGTTGGAGACCAGTTCCGGCGATGCCTCCAAGAAACCGCGGATGAAGCCGCCCGAGGAAAAGTTCGGCCCGACGGCGCGAAGTACGATGACCCGCACCCGGTCGTCGCGGTCCAGGGTCTCGAAGACATGGCGCAACTGGTCGCGCTCTTCGATGGAAATGGTGTTCATGTCGCCGCGGTCGAGCACAATATCGCCGCGCTGCCTGTCGGCGTCGATCTCGACGGTGAACCCGTCGAAGGCCATTCCATTCAGGTCTTCAATGTCTTCTGTCGGCATGGTCGTCGTCTCCTTGGGGGTCTTCAGATTTCCTTGTACTCACCGGCCACCAGCTTGCGGCGCAGAAGCTTGCCGACCGGTGATTTCGGCAATTGCTCGAGAAACACATAACGGCGCGGGCGCTTGAAATTGGCAAGACCCGATGCCTTGCAATGTGCATCCAAATCCTTTTCGGTCACACGATTCTTGGCGACGATGAAGGCGGTGACCACCTGGCCCCAGCGCTCGTCCGCGAGGCCCGCCACGGCGACCTCGCCGACGCCACCGTGCAGCGAAAGGCAGCTTTCGATCTCGACGGGCGAGACGTTCTCGCCGCCGGTGATGATCATGTCGTCGACCCGCCCGGTGACGAAGAGATCGCCGTCGGCGTCCATGTAGCCGCTGTCGCCGGTGAAGTACCAGCCCTGCCGAAGCGCCTTCTCGTCGGCGTCGGGGCGTTTCCAGTAGCCCTCGAAGGCCTCGTCGCCGGCGAGCGTCGCGATGATCTCGCCTTCCTCGCCGGGCGCGGCCCGGACATCGGGGTCGCCCTCGCCCAACTGCACGACGCGGATTCGCTGATTAAGCCCGGCGCGGCCGGCCGAGCCCGGTTTGGCGGTGGCGTTCTGGTCGATGGTGAAGGTGTAGATTTCCGACGATCCGTAGTGGTTGACGAACAGCTTCGGCTTGAAGGCCTTGTCGAGAGCCTGCAACAGCCCGTCGGTCATGGAAGCCCCGGCAAAACCGAGGAAGTCCACCGACGATATGTCGGTGCCGGCAAAATCCGGATGATGCAGCACGTCGTGATAGAGGGTCGGCACCAGGTAGAGGTTGGTCAGCCGTTCGCCCTCGATCAACTGCAGAGCCTCCGCCGCATTGAACCGGCGCTGGCAGATGAAGGCGCCGCCGATCAGCGACGAGGCCAAGAGCGAGCGCACCCCCATGGTGTGGTAGAGCGGCATGACGCCGAGCGTACGCTCCCCCTGCCGGTAGGTGTTCTGCGCCACGTGCGCGACCGCCGCCGCGCGTTCCGCATCATGGCGGCGCGGCACCCCCTTGGGGTTGCCGGTGGTGCCGGACGTGTAGAGCATCAGCGACCAGGCACGGGCATCGGCGCCGGGGCGGATATCGGTAGCGGTTTCGGAGACCTCACAGAACGCCGTCGCGTCCAGGTCGACGACCGGCACGCCGTGCCCCTTGGCGGCATCGCGGGTAACGGCTTCGGCGATGCAGGCCTTGGCTTCGGCGTTGGCGATGACGAAACCCAGTTCGTCGCGTGTGGCGCGCCAGTTGAACGGCGTGACGATGACGCCCAAGAACTGACAGGCCCAGTGGATCGTCGCCGCCTCCCAGCGGTTCTGCAACGCCGTCACCAGATGATCGCCGGCGCCGAGGCCGAGGCCCTCGATCCGTTCGGCGGTGGCGCTGACGTGGCGGTACCATTCGGCGTAGGTGAGGCGAAGGTCCCCGTCGACGATGGCCAGCGCATCGCCGTCGCGCTCGACGCTGGCCAGGAAACTGGTGCCCAGATCAAACATCTTCCGCGTCCCCCCTGAGCCGTGCCGCCGCGTCCAGCGCCGCCGCGACGATCGGCCGGTAGCCCGTGCAGCGGCAGAGGTGCCCGCCCAACACGTCGGTGATCCGCGCTTCGTCCGCGTCGGGCTCGTCGCGAAGCAGGGTATCGAGCGACATCAAGATCCCCGGCGTGCAATAGCCGCATTGCAGGGCAAAGTGACGCTTGAAGGCATCTTGCAGGACCGACAGCCGGCCCGCTTCCGGCGCCAGGCCCTCGACCGTCTCGACGGTGCGGCCGTCCGCCTGCACGGCGAAGGTCAGGCAAGCGCGCGCCGTGCGGCCGTCGATGCGCACCGTGCAGGCACCGCAGACGCCGTGCTCGCAGCCCACGTGGGTTCCGGTCATGCCGAGTTCGTGGCGGAGGAAATCGGAAAGCAGCATCCGTGGCTCCGCCCGTCCGGAGATCGGCAGGCCGTTCAGGCGCATGGTCACCTGCACTTCGGTTCCCGCTTTCATCCTGCGCATGCGAGCGCCTCCTCGATGGTCTGGCGGCCGAGCGAGCGCACCAGGTCGCGCCTTAGCCGGGCGCTGGCGTGCTGGTCGTCGCGGGCACCCGACTGCCAGGCGAATTCGTTCAAGGCATCGTCCAACGCCGAGCCCGTGAGCCGGTCCCAAACCCGGCGATGCGGCCGGTCGCCGACCCCGCCGAGCGTCAATTCGATGCCGTCGGCGGTGGCCACCGCCGCGCAGGCGACGATGGCGAAATCGCCGTCGCGGCGCGAAAACTCCCGGAAGGCATAGCCCGCACCGGGACGCCGCGCCGGGAAGCGCACCTGTTCGATCATTTCATCGGCGGCACAGTCGGTGGTCATCAGGCCCTGGAAAAAATCCGCCGCCGGGAGCTCACGGCGACCGCGGCGCGAACGCAGCATCACCGTGCCGTCGAGCGCGGTCAACATGAGCGGTAGTTCGGCGCTCGGGTCCGCATGCGCGAGCGAGCCGCAGACCGTTCCTTGCGCGCGGGTCTGCGGATGGCCGACCCAGGGCAACGCCTGGGCCAAAAGCGGGTGGCTGTCGGCCAGATGCGGATACGCCAGCAGATCCGCCTGGCGCGCCATGGCCGGCACGGTAATCGCACCGCCGCTGGCGTGGATCGCGTGGAAATCCGCGACGCGGGAAATATCCACCACCACCCCCGGCCGTGCGAGACGCATGTTCAGCATCGGCACCAGCGACTGCCCACCCGCAAGCACGCGCGCCGCGTCGCCCTCCTGGGCGAGGACGGCGAGCGCCTGTTCGACGTTCTCCGCCAGGACGAAATCGAAGGGTGCCGGTTTCATCGCCGGCTCCCGGACAGCAACGCCATCAGCCACGCCCAAATGCCGCGCCGCCTTCCGTCGTCCGCATGGCGGCCAAGCGCGCGGAAGAACTGACCGATCACCATGCGCGCCGCGCCGTCCAGCAGGCGCCCGCCGACTGCCGCGACCTTGCCGCCGACACTGGCCTGGTAGCGGTAGACCAGGCGTGAGCCGCCTTCCGGGGTCTCCACCAGGAATACGTGGCCGGTGCCGGTGCCGGACCCGAGCGCTCCGGTCGCCGTCGCCGACAGGGTCGCCGATTGCGGCGGCTCCAGGTCGGACAGCAGCACTTCCACCTTGTAGCGGTCCTTCACCGGCCCGACGCCGAGCGTCACGTCGGCATGGAACTGGTGCTCGGACACCCGCTCCACCGCGTGGCAGCCGGGCACGATGGCCTCAAGCGTGTCAGGATCGAGCAGCGTCGCCCACAGGGCATCGCGGCTGATGGCGAATCGTTCCTCGCCCTCGCCCCGGAGCGTCCGCGCCCCTTCCGGTTCCGGCATGGCCTCCGAGCCGGCGGGGGCCGGCGGTTCGGCCTCATCGATCAGCGCACGCACCCGGTCCGGCGTCAGCGGCAGCGCCGTCACCTCGCGCCCGAGCGCGTCGGAAACCGCGTTGGCCAGCGCCACCGGCGTCGACATGCAATTGCCCTCGCCGACGCCTTTGGCGCCAAGCGGCGTGAACGGCGACGGCGTCTCCAGGTGCATGATTTCCGGCGCCGGGATTTCCAGCGCCGTCGGCACCAGGTAGTCGGCGAAGGTGCCGGCGCGGAAGCTGCCGTCGGAACCGTAGGTGTATTCCTCGTACAGCGCGGCGCCGACTGCATTGGCAAAACCGCCGCGCACCTGGCCGTCGACCATCTCGGGGTGCAGGATGCGGCCGCAATCGTGCACCGTGAGATAGCGGTCGATATTCACGCGCCCGCTCGCTTGCTCCACCTCGACGCCGCAGACGTCGAAAATGAAACCGTGGCAGAGCGAAGAGTTGACCCGGTCGTCGGCATCGGGCGCAGTCAGTTCCGGCGGCGTCCAGTAGACGGTCTCGCTCAAGGCCTGTTCGGCGCCGTCCGGTACCGTCCCGGGCGCCCAGTGGCTGGTGGCGGCCAATCGGGCGAAGGGAATGGCATTTTCCGGGTTGGAAGCGGCGGCGGCTTTCCCCTCGGAAAAGACGACCTCTTCCGGGCGCACGTTCAATTGCGCGGCCGCGATCACGGCGAGCTTGTCGCGCAGGCGCTCCGCGGCGAGCTTGGCGGTGCCGGCGACGGCAGCGGCGAACCGGCTTGCGTAGTTGCCCGACGCGATGGTCCAGGCATCGCGCGCGGTATCAAGCTCCGTCATCACCGCGACCTGGCGGGGGTCGAGCCCCAAGACATCACCCACCACCTGGCCCAGAACGGTCCGGTGGCCCTGGCCCTGCGGCACGGAGGCCACCTGCACGCCGACGCCGCCCAAGGGGTCGAGCCTCACCGTCGCCGTCGCCTGGGCGCCGTTCTTGGGGCCGGCCCTGGCGCGCTCCTCAGGCGTCATCACGGTGGAAACGTAGCCCATGTTGGAGACCGAAGGCTCGACCACGGCGGCGAGCCCGATGCCGTAGAGCCGCCCCTCGGCCCGCGCGGCACCGCGCCGGGCGAGCATCTCTTTATAAATGTCGCTCTCCAGCGCCAGCGCCAACGCACGCTGGTAGTCGCCGGAATCGTAGAGCGCGCCGGTGGCCGTGCGGTAGGGGAAAGCATCCGCCGCGATCAGGTTGCGGCGGATCACGTCCACGGGTTCCAGGCCAAGTTCGGTGGCGATCTTAGCCGCCAGGCGTTCCAGCGCGAAGTAGACTTGCGGCCCGCCGAAGCCGCGATTGAGCCCGGTCGGCGTCTTGTTGGTGACGACGATGCGGTTGCGGATGGCAACGTTTTGGATGTCGTAGGCACCGGTCATGTTGCCGTGCATGCGATACAGCGTCGCCGGCTCCGGGGCTCGGATATAGGCGCCGACGTCCTCGACCTGATCCCAGTCGAGCGCCGTGATCCGGCCATCGGCCGCGACCGCCGCCTTCAAGGTGATGCGCCGGTTGGTGGCCGAGACCGAGGCGCCCAGGTGCTCCAGGCGATCCTCCACCCATTTCACCGGCCGGCCCGCCTTGCGCGCGGCGATGGCCATCAGCACCACATAGGGGAAGACGCCCTGCTTGACGCCGAAGCTGCCGCCGGAATCGGGCGGCGTCCTGAGCCTGAGCCGGTTGCCCGGCACCTTCAGCGAACGCGCCATCACCGCATGCATGGAGAACGGCCCCTGAAAGTTGGCGGTGATATCGAAGGCGTCGCCGTGCGGGTCGAAGCGCGCGATGACACCGTAGCACTCAATGGGGGTGACGGCGTTGCGTGGGTAGTCGACGGTGATCTCCACCACGCGCTCGGCGCCGGCGAAGGCAGCATCGGGGGCGCCGTAACGGAAGCGGCGGTCGTTGACCAGATTGGCGCCGACCTCGTCATGCAGCAGCGAACTTTCCGGCTCCAGGGCTTCCAACGCGCTCACCACCGGCGCCAGCGGCTGGTAGTCGACACGGATCGCATCGAGGGCATCCTCGGCGACGTAGCGGCTGGCGGCCACGACGACGGCCACCGGTTCGCCGGCATAACGGACCTTCTCCACCGCCATCGGCCAGCATTGCATCGGCAGCTTCAGCCCGGCCACCAGCGGCAACGAGACCTCGGCCAAATCCTCGCCGGTGAGCACGCAGGCGACCCCCGGCATTTCCCGGGCCTTTTCCGTGTCGATGCCGCGGATCAGCGCATGCGCATGGGGCGAGCGCAGGACCGCCGCGTGCAGGCAGCCGGGCGGTTCGGCCAGGTCGTCGACAAACTGCCCGGCGCCCGTGAGCAGCGCCGCGTCCTCGACCCGAAGCCGGGCCCGACCGATATGCGATTGCGTGTCAGCCGCCATCCTTGACGATGTCCGATACCTTGGCGCCGGCGTCGATGGCGGCGTCGAGATCGACCTCCGCCTCGCCGGGCACCCGGATGGTGGTGAAGGTGAACTCCGACGCGCCGGCGGGGATGGTCGCATCCAGACCCATCTTCGAGCCGACCCCCTCGTCGTCCGTGGTCGGGTCCAGCTTGGATCCCTGGGCCCCCTCGATCACCACCAGGTCGCGGTGCGCCTGGAACCGGGTGGCGACGGCCCACTCGACCTTTTCCGCATCGAAGATATCGACGTCGGTGTCGACCACGACCACGTGCTTGATGTCGTAGTGCGCGCCCAAGGCGGCGGCGAGCACGTTCTTGGCCTCGCCGGCCTTGGGTTTCTCCACCTGCACATAGAGGTGGTAGCGCATGGTGCCGCCGACCGAGAGGTGCACGTCGCGCACGCAAGGGAACGAGCGTTGCAGCGTCGTCAGAATGGTGCTTTCGCGCGGGATGGCGCCGAGCAGCAAGTGCTCCAACCGACCACCGGTGATGGTGTGGTAAATGGGGTCCTCGCGGTGCGTTACCCGCTCGACCCGGATCACGTGGCGCTCGGCGCGCGCGCCGTAATACTGTGGGAATTCGCCGAAGGGGCCTTCGGGCGCGCGCGCCTTGGCCAGGATCTTGCCCTCGAGCACGATCTCGGCGTTGGCCGGCACGCGGATCTCGCTGCCCAGGCACTTGGCCACCTCCACCGGCGCGCCGCCCAAAGCGCCGGCGATGGTCAGTTCGTCGAAGTCGATCGGCACCACGGCCTGCGAGGCCAAAAGCGCCGCCGGGCTGGCGCCGATGACGATGGCGATATCCAGGTCGATGCCGTCGTCCTCGCCCATTTCGAAATAGGTCAGCGTGTGGCGCGGCAGGATCAAGGCACCGAGTTCATTCGGCCCGGAAAGCTGCAGCCGGTGGATGGAGACGTTCTGTATCCCGTTGCGGGGATTGCGGGTGATGGCGAGGCCGGCGGAAATGTAGGGGCCGCTGTCGAGTTCGTTGTGGGTCGGGATCGGCAGCAGTTTCCCCAGGTCCGGGTCCTCGTGCACGACCTGTTGGCAGGGCGGGGTCGCGACCTCCTGCCAGGGGATCGGATTGGCCACCGCGTCCTGGTAGGCCGGCACCAGATCGGCCTCGCTTTCCAGGCCGAGCACCTCGGCCATCCAGGCGCGATCCGAAATCAGCCCCGAAACCACGGCGCCATCCTGGCCGCCCGGATTGGGAAACAGGCTCGCCTGGCGGCCGTCCAGTCGATTGGCGATAGCGGCCAGTTCGAATTTCAACCCGACACCGGGCTTGGCGATGGCGAGCCGGCCGGTTTCGGCGAGCCGCCGAAGCCACGGCCGCAGATCGAGATCGCGGCGAATATTGTCGAACACGGTATTCCTCCCTTTGCCCATGTGCAGGCTAGCGGAACGCCCAAGAAATTCCATCCCCCACTTGCACAGACGATTAGGATGTGGCCTCTATTGCATCAGGGAGGATCCATGTGGCAATGATTGCTGATATCGAGACAGATGTGACGCCTCGACGACTGGTGGTCGGAATATCCGGCGCGTCCGGGGTAATTTACGGCATTCGACTGTTGCAATTATTGCAACCGACGAATATCGAAACTCATTTGGTGATGTCCCGGTCGGCTGAGATCACCATCGCCCACGAGACCGACATGAAGATCGCGGCGATCCGCGACCTGGCCGACGTCAACTACAAGCAAGACGACATCGGCGCCGCCATTTCCAGCGGTTCGGTGAAGACGCTGGGCATGGTCATCGCGCCCTGCTCGGTGCGCACCCTGGCCGAGATCGCCGGCGGCGTCACCTCGACGCTACTGACCCGCGCCGCCGACGTGGTGCTGAAGGAGCGCCGCAAGCTGGTGCTGATGGTGCGCGAATCGCCGCTGCACCTCGGCCATCTTCGCAACATGGCACAGGCGACCGAAATGGGCGCCATCATCGCACCGCCCGTCCCCGCTTTTTACGCAAAACCGGAGTCCCTTGAACAGATGATCGACCATACCGTCGGCCGCACGTTGGATCATTTCGATATCGACGTCGGCGCCGTCAAACGCTGGCGGGAGAACTGAGCCTTGAAACCCGCACCCTTCGAATACGCCCGCCCCACCACAATCGACGAAGCCGTGGCGCTCCTGGACGACGACAGCGTCGTCATCGCCGGCGGCCAGACCCTGGTGCCGATGCTGGCCATGCGCATGGCGCGGCCCGACCGGGTGGTGGACATCAACAACATTCCCGAACTCGCCGGCATCGCGGACAAAGGCACCGAGATCGTCATCGGCGCCGCCACCCGCCAGGTCGACGTGCTGAATTCCGCCCTGGTCGCGGAAAAACTGCCGTTGCTGCGCAAGGCCATTTCCTTCGTCGGCCATACCCAGACGCGCAACCGCGGCACCGTCGGCGGCAGCCTGGCGCACGCCGATCCGGCGGCGGAAATTCCGCTCGCCTCATTGGCCATGGACGCCGAGGTGACGCTCAGGGGCTCGGGTGGCGAGCGGCGCATCAGCGTCGATGAATTCCTGGTCGGGCCGATGATGACGGCGCGCGAGCCCGACGAATTGATCGTCAGCCTGCACTATGCGCTGGCCCCGGCGGGCGGGCGGGTCGGCACCGGCTTTCACGAGGTCAGCGAGCGGCACGGCGATTTCGCCATGGTCGCCGCTGCCGCGCGGATCGAGCTGGATTCCGGCGGCACCTGCCGCACCGTGGCGCTGGCGCTGGCCGGCGTCGATGCCCGTGCGATGCGCATTCCGGCGCTGGAGGCGATGCTCGCCGGCCAGAAGGTGGATGCGGCGCTGTTAAGCCGCGCGGTGGCCGAGATTCCGGGCGCCATCGACCCCGGCGACGACCAACACGCGACGGCCGCCTACCGCCGCCGCGTCGCGGTTGCGTTGAGCGAACGGGCGCTCGCCGACGCCCTTCGGAACGCGGAAGGAGGCGCGGCATGAGCACCCTGGAGATCACCGTTTCCGTCAATGGAAACAGCTACACCGAGACCGTCGAGCCGCGCGTGACGCTGGTCGATTTCCTGCGCGACAAGCTGGCGCTCACCGGCACCCACATCGGCTGCGAGCACGGTGTCTGCGGCGCCTGCTCGGTTTTGCTGGACGGTGTGCCGATCCGGTCCTGCCTGATGCTGGCGGTACAGGCCGACGGGCGCGAGGTCACCACCGTCGAGGGGCTAACACAAGAAGACGGCACGCCCGGCATCTTGCAGGACGCCTTCCGCGACGCCCATGCCATGCAGTGCGGCTATTGCATTCCGGGCATGCTGATCGCCTCGGAAGCGCTGCTCCGCGACAACCCCGATCCCACGCTGGATGACATCCGCGAGGCCATCGGCGGCAACATCTGCCGCTGCACCGGCTACGTGCAGATCATCGAGGCGATCCAATTGGCGGCCGAACGCCTCAGGGAGGCCAACCGATGAGCTCCACCAATCTCCGATACGTGTCGCGCAAACGCACCGTGCGCGAAGACAAGCGTTTCGTCACCGGCAAGGGCAAGTTCGTCCAGGACGTGGCGTTGCCCGGCACGCTGCATGTGGCCGTGGTCCAGAGCCCCTACCCCAGGGCCGAAATTCTCTCCATCGACGCCACCGAGGCGCTGGCCATGAAAGGCGTGCGCGCGGTCTTGACCGGCGACGAGATCGCCGCCCACTGCGATGCCATCCGCTTCGGCCTGAAGCTGCCGGAAGTGAAGTGGTACCCGCTGGCCGTCGGCCAGGCACGCTACGCCGGCGAGTGGGTCTGCGCCGTCGTCGCCGACAGCCCCTATATCGCCGAGGACGCGGCGGAACTGGTCGAGGTCGACTATGAGCCGCTCGACCCGGTGATCGACCCAGAGGAAGCCTTCGAGGAAACCGAGCGCCTGGTGCATCCCGGCAACGGCTCCAACGTGCTCTATCACGGCCACTTCCACTGGGGCACCGTCGACGAGGACTTCGCCGCCGCCGACGAGACGCTCAAGTTCCGGGTCCGCTGGGGCCGGTCGTCGACCGTGCCGATCGAGACCTTCGGCGCGCTGGCGCGCTGGGACGAGGGCACCGAGATTCTCGATGTCTGGGCGTCGATCCAGATGCCCAACTTCGTCGAGCTGCTTTCCAGCACGCTGCGCATCCCGTTGAACAGCGTGCGCCTCAACCAGGACGTGGACGTGGGCGGCAGCTACGGCGTCAAACGCGGCATCAAGCATTCGGTGCTGGTCGGTTACCTGGCGCGCAAGCTGAAACGCCCGGTTCGGCTGATCGAGGACCGGCTGGTCAACATGACCAGTGGCGATGCCCATGGCCCTGACCGCATCTTCGATACCGAAGTGGCGTTCAACAAAGACGGCGAAATCCGTTCCTTGAAAATCCGCGCGCTGGACGATGCCGGCGCCTATCCCGGCCGCGCGCCATTCCAATTGGCCAAGCCGATCAGCGCCATCGTCGGTCCCTACACCATCAACTCGGTCAAGTACGAGGCAATCTCCGTCGTCACCAACAAGACCGGCCAGGTGCCGGTGCGCGGCTTCGGCCAATCGCCGACCAACTACATGGTCGAATCGGCCGTCGAAAAGGTCGCCCGGCATCTGGGCATGGACCGAATCGAGGTGCGCCGGCGCAACCTGATCCCGGCCGATGCCTTCCCCTACCGGATCCCATCCGGTTCCGATTACGACAGCGGCGACTACCAGACGGTGCTGCAAAAGGCCCTCGACGCCGCCGACTACGACAATCTGGTCCGCCGCCGCGACGCGGCGCGGGCCGAGGGGCGGCTCGCCGGCATCGGCATCGCCACCTGCCTGGAACCCGGCGGCGGCAACAACATCTTCGAATACCTTATGAACCCGTCCGCCGAAATCACCACCTTTTCCGAGGGCGCCGAGCTGCGCGTCGATCCGGACGGGTTGATTACCGGTGTCGTCGGCACGACCACGTCGGGCCAGGGCCACGAAACCCTGGTGGCGACGATCATCGGCGAGGAACTGGAGATGGACCCGGACGAAATCCGCGTCGTCCATGCCGACTCGCTTAATTCCCCCATCACCCGCAGCCCTGTCGCCAGCCGCATGGCGATCATGCTCGGTTCATCGACCGCCGCCGCCGCGCAGAAGGTGAAGGCCAAGGTCATGGCCATCGCCGCGCACAATCTTGGCAAGCCGGTGGAAGACCTGGAGTACGCCGAAGGCACGGTGTTCGAGAAGGGCGATCCCGCCAACAAGCTCAGTTGGAAGGAAATCTGCTTCATCGCCCACAAGGCCTACCACAAGATGCCGGAAGGCATGGAGCCCGGCCTGCAGGCGCAGCACGTGTTTCAGGTGCCGGGCGGCGGCCAGTTGCCGGACGAGCACCAGCGGGTCCAGATCTATCCCTGCTTCTCGTTCCAGGCGCATGTGCCCTACGTGGAAATCGACCCCAAGACCGGCCATGTCTCGGTATTGGACTATGTCATCGGCCACGACTGCGGCACCCAGATCAACCCGGACATCGTCCGCGGCATGGTCATCGGGGGCCTCGCGCACGGTATCGGCGCGGCGCTCTATGAGAAGTTTCAGTACCGCCCCGACGGCCAGTTCCTGAGCGCCACCTTCGCCGACTACCTGATGCCGTCGGTCTATGAGATTCCGATGGTCAAGGACGTGGAACACTGCACGCCCTCGCCGCTGACCTCGCACGGCCAGAAGGGGTCGGGCGAAGGCGGCTACCTCGGCGCGCCGGCGGCCATCGCCAGTGCCGTCAACGACGCGCTCGCCCCCCTCGGCCATTGCATCGACGAGCTGCCCATGCGCAGCCACCTGATCGAAGCCCTCATCAACGACGGAAACACCAACGCATGATCATCGACACCCACGCGCATTTCACCCCGCAGAGCCTGTTGACGGCGCTGAAGTCGGAAATCGGCCGCTTTCCCAACGTCGAGCTTCTGGAAGAAGACGGCAAGTTCCGCCTCGCCTTCATGGGCCAGGCGCCGACACGGCCCCTGTCGCCGAAGCTCCGCGACGCCGACATGCGCCTCGAATGGATGGACGAACAGCACATCGACGCCCAGGTGGTGGGCGGCTGGCTCGACAGCTTCGGCTACGAACTGCCGGCGGAGGAAGGCGAGGCCTGGAGCCGCTTCCTCAACGAATATCAGGCGGGCGGCACCGAGAGCATCGCGCGGCTGCACCCACTGGCTTCCGTTCCGTTGCAGGACGGCAAGCGCGCCGCCAAGGTGCTGGAGGAGGCGCTGGCCAACGGCTTCCACGGCGCCATGATCGGCACCCAGCCCCATGGCTCGTCGGGCAACCTGGACGACCCGGACCTCGATCCCTTCTGGGAGGCGGCGGCCGCGTTGAAGGCGACCATCTACGTCCATCCCATGTTCGGCTGCGGCGATCCGCGCCTCAACGACTACGCCATGATGAACGCGGTCGGGCGCGGCACCGACACCACCACCGCCGTGGCACGGATGCTGTTCGCCGGCCACTTCATCAAGTACCGGGGGATGCGCTGCGTCGTCTCGCACGGCGGCGGCGCGCTGCCGTTCATGCTCGGCCGCCTGGCACGCAACCACGAAATTCATCCCGGCGAATACGCCGACCCGGTGGAAGGCTTCAATCAGCTCTACTTCGACAGCGTGCTGTTCGACCCAGGCGCGCTGACGTTCCTCTGTTCGTGCTGCGGCCATGACAAGGTGGTGATGGGCTCCGACTACCCCTTCCCCATCGGCGACATGGAACCCTTGAAAGTGATCGAGAATTCAGGCTTCACCGAAGCCCAGAAGACCATGATCCTGGGCGAAACGGCGAAGGATTTGTTCGGGATCGGTTGACGGCCGCACCGTTTTCGTGATCGGGAACGAAAAGCCGTTGGCACACTACGGCGGCGGCGCCTTGTACCCCAAGATTTCCCCCCTATCGCGGTAAAAGCGGACTTGTAGGTAGAGGTCTTCCTCTTCACGGCTGCGCCGCCCCATGTCCGGGCCGTACCAATAGGTGCAGTCATCTATGCCGAGGGATTTTCCGGTCTTCAGATCGA
>Ga0209578_10000430_pt1 | contig 55713 bp, 54 predicted proteins | sample tdAd472_FD_187127 | JGI IMG/M metagenome (GOLD analysis project Ga0209578, IMG submission 187127) | Marine sediment microbial communities from the Atlantic coast under amendment with organic carbon and nitrate - tdAd47.2 (SPAdes)... | ecosystem: Environmental > Aquatic > Marine > Coastal >...
AGCATGGGCTGGCCAACGCCTGCAGGAAACGTTGATCACGATGAACGAGACAAGCTCATGGCCCAGGGCGTTGCGGGGAAAATTCAATTGGCTTTGAACAACCCCGTTGATGCTCTGATTCGAGGTGGGGGATTTATCTATCGATTGGGCATTTGGGCTCTTTTCTTGGCGGGAGCCCTGTTTATGGGGCGTATAGCGCCACGATGGCTCAAAATACTGTGGCTGTTCTCGTTGTCCTATATGGCCCTGCGAAGTCTATTCTTTGGCGCCTTGAGCATTGTCGATTCACGGTTTCTATTGCAGGGATATGCCTATATGGAAACAACCGTAGCGGCGGGGCTTTATTATTGGGCTGTCAGAAGAAAAGACAAACAAGTCAATCTGTAGAGATAAAAAAACGGCCTCCATTATTGCGGAGACCGTTTTTTATTGGCGCGCCCGGAGAGACTCGAACTCCCAACCTTCTGATTCGTAGTCAGATGCTCTATCCAATTGAGCTACGGGCACTTAATTTTCCTTGGAATCGACCGGTTCTGGCCTTTTTCCTTCGGAGGCCCGGAACCTACGCAAAACGGCCCCCGAATGCAAGAGGGAATCGCCGTAAAATCGGCAAATAAAAAAAACATGAAAATCCGTCCTTGTCGGGGCCTAAGCCTTTGAGTAGTATCCATCATTGGATGAGAGGGGGGGCTAACCTATATTTCCTCACGTCTATAGAAAAAATTACTGTATTTGATTCGATTTGCTCAGGGATCGACGCAAGGTTAGATGGGCGCGATGGACTTTAAGAAACCACGTATACTTCTGTTCGGCACGGCACTCGTCTTGTCAGGTTGTTCTTTTACCTCGGACGCGCTTTGGCCGTCCCTGACCGGAGACGAACCGGAACAGACTGCGGAAGCGCCCCAAACGGCGCAGCCACAGGAAACCCAATCTCAGGCGCAGCAGCCCGCACCGGGCACCAATCAGCCGGCGCTGGGAACAACCAACTTCGAGCCCGTCAAGGTGACGCCGGGAGCGCCGACAGGCACTTTCGTCGGCGACAAGGTCGGGCAGATGCGGGGCGAGCTTCAGGGCCTTCAGACCTCCATCCAGCAGCATAACAGCCAGCTGCAGGATCTCCGGGTCAAAACGGTTCAGGATTCGCAGCGCTACCACGGAACGGTCGCCGCGATTAACGCCCGCCTCCAGGTCGGCACCACGCCGGGCAACCCGATCCTCGTCCAACAATTCACCAACGCGCAAACGGAGCTGGAAAATATCAGCTCCGATATCGTTTCGATGAACCAGTTGGCCAACCGGGTCGCCGAGGACGCCGCCATGTCGGCCTATCTTCAGGAATCGGTTCAGGCCGCCTTTGGTCTGTCGGGCGCCGTCGATGAAGATCACGAACAATTGGCGGTCTTGCAGGACGAAACCCGCGGCACCGTGGTTCTGATTGAGCGGCTCCTCAAAGAAGTGACCGAGGACGTTCGCCGCCAAACCAACTATCTGGCCACAGAGCGATCCAATCTGAATACCCTGCTGGCTGGCGTCAAAACCGGTGAAATCTATGGACAAAGTCTGGTCAACCGGACCATCCGCACCGAAGCTCCGTTGGCACAGTCGAGTTCGGCGATCGGCAGCCGCCGCCCGTTGGTGGTCATCCGCTTCGACCGCGAAACGGTGAATTACCAGCAGGCCCTCTATAATGCCGTCAACCGGGTTCTCGAGCGCCGTCCCAACGCGGCGTTTGATTTGGTTGCCGTGGCGCCAACCGCAGGCGGACCGGCGCAAGTGGCCCTGAACACCGGAAAATCGCGCCGGGCGGCTGAGCAGGTGCTGCGCAACCTCACCGAAATGGGCTTACCCGCCAGCCGGGTCGCCATGTCGGCCCGGACCAGCGCCCAGGCGCAGGCCAACGAGGTCCACCTCTATCTGCGCTGAGTTAAGGGCGCAAACCAGAATTACCGGACCGGCGCCTCAAAAAGGCGCCGGTTCTTTTTGTTTAAGAGAGTGCAATGCCCCACCATTCCGAAAAAGCGCTGTCCGTTACTTGGCAGGAAGTTCATCGCGACGCACGAGAACTGGCCCGCCGCCTAAAAAAGAAAGGCCCCTGGCAAGGAATCGTCGCAATAACCCGGGGAGGACTGGTGCCTGCCGCCATTTTGGCCAGAGAACTCAATATCCGCCTGATTGATACCGTGTGCGTAACGTCTTATGAAAATGAATCAAACCAAACCGCCGTCACTGTCTTAAAGCCGGTCATCGCCGCCGCCGAAGATGGGGGGAACGGCTGGCTGGTCGTCGACGATCTGGTCGATACGGGCAAAACCGCCAAGGAAGTGCGCGCCATGTTGCCCAACGCCCATTTCGCCACCATATATGCCAAACCGCAGGGACGCCCTCTGACCGACACAACCATCGGCGAAGTCCCCCAGGACGTTTGGGTCTATTTTCCCTGGGACACGGCGCCACTCTTTATCAAACCAATTTCTGAGGAAGAATAAGTCTGATTATGGCTGATTCACAAAAAAAGTTTTTATTTGTTTCTAATCCGCGTTGCGGTTCAACGTGGCTCGCGGCGACATTTGGTAAATTGGAAGATGTCGCCGTCGACTATGAATTTTGCTGGAAGCAGGATTTTGAACTGCAAGATATCCACATGCCTATGGACCGCGACGGTTTTAGCACTTCCCAAACGCTTGAAGCGATAGCCCCATCCTCTCTTGTGGTTGGGTCAAAACTGGTCTTAGACGCCCACCGACTGATCGATTACCAGTCGTTGGACAGTCTATTTCGGGCAATCGAGAAGGAAGTCCGGATTATCCATCTCCAGAGAAACTACTTTGATTCACTCCTCTCCCTTGAGGCACGCGGCGCTGTACAACACATTGATATTTCAGGTAAAAATAAAGCGTCTATAACCAACCGTATGAAACCTATTGAAGACCTCGGCGCCAAGGACTCGTCCAAGCCTCCAAGTGAATTGGTGCGGAAGCTTTTGATTTTTTTCTGTAATGATCTCGTCGCAAATGAGCTGTGTAAAAGAGCGGACAAAGCAACGCATCTTGACTACGAAACTGCTGCCAAAGATGCGCCAAGGATTGCCCAATTCATGGGATTAAACGCTGGTCGAGATGAGGTGGAAGCCATCTTTTCTAATCCAGATGTTAAAAAGTTGCCCCAACTTTCTCCTAACCGACTAGCAAGCCATGAAAAGATTAGCGCCGTAGCATCCGTTCTTGAAAGAGCCCGCAACAAAGCAAGTCACGAAAACCTGTCACTATTCGACTTTTTGGACACTAAACGCTATGATTTAAGGGTATCCGGTTTGAGAGAAGCCGTAGCGGACGCCACTGAACATAAAAATGGCCTAGACAAATGCTTAATTCGGCTATTCCGCAAATCGGCGGGAACCAATGCCGGTGTATTCAGGCAACTTGTTTGGAAGCTAAAGGAGCGGTTCTGAAAACGGTTGGAGCATGATGCGCCGTAGAATTTTAGAAATTGCTTCTTGGACATTGATCCATTTACTGCTTGTCGCTGTATTTGCTTTGGGTGCGGCAGAACGAGCCATCGCCAACAAAGCAACCCTCCTCCAGCACATCTCACTCCCCCCTGGCTTCTCAATTAAACTCTATGCCAAGGTTCCCAACGCCCGAACCTTGGTCGCCGTTCCCGATCTGGGGGTGGTTTACGTCGGCAACCGGCGCGGCGACAGTATCTATGCCATCCGGGACGAAAACCTTAAAGGGAAACCGGAAAGTATTGTCCGGGCGGCGCACAGCCTCAAAGTCCCCAATGGCATCGCCTGGAAAGAGGGATGGCTCTACGTCGCCGAACAACACCGCTTGGTCCGCCTTCCTGCCCTTCGCGACGGACGCCTTGACGCCGACCGCCTCGAAGTTCTTTACGACAATCTACCCGACGACTCGTGGCACGGGTGGCGCTACGCGGCATTTGGGCCTGACGGTTTCTTATATGTAGCCGTCGGCGCCCCCTGCAATGTCTGCGCCGTCACGGGACTGGAGGGAACGGTCCAGCGGTTCGATCCGAAAACCTGGCGACCACAGACCTACGCGGCCGGTGTCCGGAATTCTGTGGGACTGGCGTTTCATCCGGAAACCGGCGACCTGTTCTTTACCGACAACGGCGCCGACATGATGGGCGACGATACACCGCCCGACGAATTGAACCACGCCCCTATTGCCGGACTTCATTTTGGATACCCCTATTTTGGGGGCGGCCAAGACCGGACCTTCGACTTTCGGAATGCGCCCCCACCACAAGATGCACGTTCTCCTGTCATTGCCTTCAACGCTCACGTGGCCGCCTTAGGAATCGAGTTCTACCGCGGAACGATGTTTCCCAAAGAATACCGGACAGACGCCTTCGTCGCCCAACACGGCTCGTGGAACCGCTCAATCCCAGACGGCTACAGGATTATGCGAATCCGTTTTGACGAAAAGGGACGACCCGTCGGAAAAGAAATTTTCGCTGATGGGTTTTTATATCAAGGGAGAAAGCTGGGGCGGCCGGTTGACCTGGAAACCCTGCCAGACGGGTCGCTGCTGGTGTCAGACGACTATGCGGGGGCGGTTTACCGGATTACCTATAAACGGCCTTAGTCCAGTTCGAACTGGTTTTTGTAGTCCTGTTTGAGGCTTTCGGGCTGGTCTTCTTTACGTAGGAAGCAGTTGCCGACGACCAGGACGTCCAGCTCGGTGCCCATAAAGCAGTGGAAGGCGTCCTCGGGCGTACAGACAATGGGTTCGCCGCGCACGTTGAAGCTGGTGTTGACCACCACCGGGCAACCGGTCTTTTCCTTGAACTTCTTCAGCAGCGCATGGTAGCGCGGATTGGTGTCCGCATGGATGGTTTGGATGCGCGCCGAATAGTCCACATGGGTCACCGCGGGAATGTCGGAGCGCACGATATTGAGCTTCTCGATGCCGAACAGCGCCTTTTGTTCGTCCGTCATGGCGCGGCGCTTGTCTTCCTTCACATCGGCGACCAGCAGCATATAAGGGCTATCCGCATCGTGGTCGAACCAGGCGGCCACATCCTCGCGCAACACCGACGGCGCAAAGGGTCTGAAGCTTTCGCGGTATTTAACCTTGAGGTTCAAGGTCTTTTGCATGGCCGGCGACATGGGGTTGCCGAGGATGGAGCGTCCACCAAGCGCCCGCGGCCCAAACTCCATGCGGCCGTTCATCCATCCAACGGCTTTGTCGTCGGCGAGAGCAGAGGCGGTCTGTTCGATGACGGCGTTGTCATCCAGCGATGTCAGCACCGCTCCGGCAGCCTTTAGACGTTTTTCAATCTCATCTTGTGCAAAAACAGGCCCCAGATAGGACCCCTTCATCCGGTCCCGCCCTTCGAGCGGGGCACGGTCGCCGCTTTTGTGGATATGGTAAGCGGCCAGCGCCGCGCCCAAGGCGCCACCGGCATCGCCGGCGGCCGGTTGAATCCACAGGTTCTCGAACGCCCTGTCGCGGTGCACCTTGCCGTTGGCCACGCAGTTGAGCGCCACGCCGCCCGCCAGGCAGAGATTGGGGATGTCGTACTCTTGGCGCAGAGCCCGGCTCATCTTGAGGACGATTTCTTCGGTCACAGCCTGCACCGACGCAGCAATATCCATATGAAACTGCGTCAATTGATGTTCCGGCGTGCGAACCGGTTCGCCAAACAGAGCAGCAAACCTGTCGTTGGTCATCGTCAGCCCGGTGCAATAGTTGAAGTAGGACTGATCCAGGCGGAACGACCCGTCTTCCTTAATATCGATCAGGTTGTTTTTGATGATGTCCGCATACTTCGGCTCGCCATAGGGCGCCAGCCCCATCACCTTGTATTCGCCCGAGTTGACTTTGAACCCGGTATAATAGGTAAAGGCCGAATAAAGCAGGCCCAACGAATGGGGGAAGTGGATTTCCTTGACCACTTCAAGCTTATTGCCGCGTCCGATGGCGACCGACGTCGTCGCCCACTCGCCCACGCCATCCATGGTCAGAACCACCGCTTCGTCGAACGGCGAAGGGAAAAACGCCGAGGCGGCATGGCTCAAGTGATGCTCCGAGAACAGAAGTTTTGTTTTCCAATCGAACTGCGGGTCAAACTTCTCGAATTCCTTGCGCAATAGATCTTTCTGGAAGAGCTTCTCTTTGATCCAGACGGGGATCGCCTTGGCGAATGATACGTACCCTCTGGGCGCATAGGCGACGTAGGTTTCCAAAAGCCGTTCGAACTTGAGAAACGGTTTGTCGTAAAACGTCACATAGTCGATTTCGGCCATTCCCACGCCGGCTTCGACCAAGCAATAGCGGATGGCGTTCTCGGGAAAGCCTGAATCGTGCTTCTTGCGGGTAAAGCGCTCTTCTTGCGCGGCGGCGATCACTTTGCCGTCCTCAATCAAGGCGGCCGCCGAGTCGTGATAAAAGGCGGAAACGCCGAGAACCAGCATAGAGAATGCCTCAGAAAATCGTATAGATGAAGGGGGCGACAGCTGAACCCTGTGTCAGAATGATCAAGCCGCCAAAAAGCAGAAGCATCAGTAAGATGGGCATCAGCCAGAATTTCTTCCGCGCTTTCATGAAGTCCCAAAGTTCAGACAAAAACGACACGTTTTGCTCCCATCTCACTAAAACTGTTTCGTCAGGCTTTCCGGCGCTGGACCGGGTGGATCGCGCTCAATCCAATAACTCTTGGCTGCGCCATCCAGCTTTAGCCGTAGAGGATCTTTTCCCGTCGACCGGACAATCAAGGCAATCGGCGTAACCGTCAGATAAAACAGCAGGCCCATGATCAATGGGCTGACAATCTTGTGCAGCAACAGACCGAATTTGAACCAAACGATGTTCAGCGGCTTTAAAACCTTGGGTGCAGCCAGGGCTAAAACTAAAAAGATGCCTGTCGCGCCAGCTAAATAAACAAAACCATCGCTGCCCTTGAAAAACGAAAATCCGGCAAGGAGACCGAAAAAAACTGCAAAAACAAGCCCAAATGATCGCTCGGAGCCCATCTCTACTGCTTGTGAATTTTCCAATCCTTCGTGCACGTGACGTCCAAATTTTTCAGGTTGTCGAAGTATAAAAGCCGGATAAAACCGCTCAAAAAAGTTCCTAAAGGTTGTCCATTCGTTTCGCAACAGATTAATAAAAGAACGTTGGGCCGCTTGCCGGGTATAAATCTGCTGTCCGAGGAATTGATGTGAGAATAAACGAAACGCGCCAAAAGCTAAAACGTCAAATTTTCTACCGACATTAGTAGAAGATGGGAGCAAATTGATGGTATAGGCTGACCCCACAAAGCGTTTTTCTGGATGCTGAACAGAACCGTGCAATGAACGTTCTAAAAATATGGCTTTCCCGCCCTGTTCCTAAATCGGCTTTTTTATTGATTCCGGCTGTAGCGGTATATCCGGCGCTTTTGTTGGCGCTAACGGGATTGGCGGGTCTAGATATCGTCGGTGCTTGGGAAGTTTTGGGTGTTCCGGCTATGCCGGTTCCATTCGCCGATCTTTTGAATATAGCGACTGGAATAGAATGCATAGAGAAGGGGAGGGATCCCTTCAATGACGGTTCGTGCGACCCATTCAACCGGGTATTTCTCTATCCTAAAATATGGGTTCAATTGCAGTTCCTAGGGTTTTCGACGGAAACGCTTCCTCATTTCGCCATAGGAATCTCCGCCGCATTTTTTATCGCGGCCTTCTCCATTCTCCGTCCGGAAAACCGGGCGCAACTTTTTGTTTATTCCGCTTGCCTCGCCTCGCCACCCGTCTGGCTGGCCGTCGAAAGGGGCAATACGGATTTGCTGATTTTCCCCATTTTGGTTCTGGCGATGATCGTTGGAAATCTAGGTCTTGTCTGGAGGCGATATGGGGCGGCGCTCATATCCGTCTTAGCCGTTTCACTAAAGGTTTATCCGATCTTCCTGTTTCCGCTTTATTTTGAGAAAGAAAGACGCAGTATCGGATCGCTGCTTTTTTTCTTGGTGTTGTCGGTCCTGGTTATTGCGATTGGGTGGGAGCAAATTCAAAATGGCATTGCCCATGATGCGGCTAAAGTAAGCTACGCTTTTGGAAGTGCCGTGGTTTTCAATCGAGCCTCGGATATCTTCGGCTTTTCAGGGTTTTTTAAAGCGCTTCACTTCATCGCGATTGGCTTGGGTGCCGCCGTTGTTATTGCGGCTCTCTATAAAAACCGGGCGATATTGAAAGCGACATCATGGCGAATGGAAGCTGGTCTAACTGGCGATATATTTTTATGCGGTAGCTTAATTTACACGGGCCTTTTCTTAACGACGACGGCATTCGACTATAAAGAGGTTTTTGCCGACGGCTTCTTCTCCCAAGGTAAAAAACTGGGGCGCCCGGTCGATTTAGAAACCCTGCCCGACGGGTCGCTGCTGGTGTCAGACGACCACGCCGGAGCAGTTTACCGGATCACTTATCGGCAGCCTTAACCTATGTGGCGGTGAAGAAGGGTTAGGAAACAGGACCTTGCGGCATTGTCGGTTTCATGCCAGAAGAAAACATTATACGACAGCCAGCATTCTCTTTTTGTACCGAAAGGCCCAATATTTTGAAAAAACTGTTGAGCCTAATGAATGAGCCGGCTGTCTGGCCAGTATTGTTCCTGATGGGGAGCGTGGCTTTCTATCCGCTTGTTCTATTTGTCTTGGTCACGTTGTTTGGTTTCAATATGGTTTCGGCCTGGGAGATGCTGGGTGTTCCTGCCATGTCTATTCCGTTTGCCGACCTGCTTAATGTGGCTGTAGGGATCGATTGTGTGGAAGTTGGGCGAGACCCGGCTATTGATTCTTCGTGTGACCCGTTTGGCCGGGTGTTTATTTATCCGCCTTTATGGTTAGGGGCTGGGAAAATAGGCTTGTCATCCGTGACGCTGAACCTGTTTGCGGTTGCCATGGCCGTAGCTTTCTTTCTTGCTGCTTTAGCCGTTTTCCGAGCACAGACAAATGGTCAAACAATTTTGTATATGGCTTGCTTGGGATCACCTCCTGTTTGGCTGGGGGTGGAACGGGCCAACACGGATTTATTTCTTTTCACACTCCTTGTCGCCGCTCTTTACCTCTGGAATACCAGAAGTCCCGTAGGCAAAGCTTTTTCCACTGTTCTTGCCGGCTTGGGAGGGGGACTGAAAATTTTCCCCATTTTCATATGGCCGATTTATTGCCGGTTTCCCCGGAGGAATCTGTTCTACCTATTGGCATTTATTTCCCTTTTCACTCTGCTTGTTGCTGGGGACTGGGAAGCAATCCGGCGCGGAATCGCAAACGATGCGGTTAAGGAAAGTTATGCTTTTGGCGCTGCTGTTGTTTTCAATAGGGCAGCGAGCATGTTTGGGCATCACAACTTGTTTTATTTGGCTCGTTGGGGGGCGGTCGTGCTCGTGGGGAGCTTTGTTTTGTATCTGCTTTACCGCCAGAAAGATGATCTTTACCAGCTTGTTATGAAAACAGATGAAGAGCTTCAGAACGACTTCTTCCTATGTGGAGGGCTTATATATGTCGGACTCTTTCTGACGACGACAGCCTACGATTACAAGTTGGTTTTTCTGTTTCTAACCCTGCCGCAACTCGTTCTCTGGGCTCAAGGTATAGGCATTCCGAATGGAGTCCGTGTTATCGCCCGACTAATGGTTGCTTCAACTCTTTGTTTGTTTTGGACGAGCTCGACAATCTTTTTCGATTCAAGGTTGATCAAAGGCGGCGTTTTTCTTTTCAACGAGGCGTTGAGTTGGTGTGTCGCTATAGGTCTCGCATTTTTGGTTTCGGGCTGTGTCCTGGGGCGGTTGGTCAAATTGATCGGTATTGAAGAACGCTATTTCCGGAAAAGGCTATGAAAACGCCGTGACAGAATTAGTCGGAGCATTCGCAGGGCGGTTTTGGAAAGCCGCATGTAACCCGCCGAAAATTTAGATTCTCCGAGAGCGCGGGGGTGGTATGTCAGAGGGACTTCGATCACCCGCTGCATGGAGTTCAATAGTTCGATCGTAACTTCCGGGGCAAACTCGGGGCCCTTGGCAGTAAGGTGAGGGGCGATTTTAAGATAAGACGAGCGCCACATACCCCTATAGCTGCACCCCACATCGGTAAAACGCGAACGCCGGTTCCACCACAACATCGTAATGATCAGACCATATGCGATATTGGCCATCCGTTTGATGAATTCCATATTGGCGCCTTCTTCGATGTACTGCCAATAGGTGCGCGTCCCGATGACGGCGTCTGCATCTTGCAAGTAGGCCAGAAGTTTTGGCAAATCGCCACTTCTAAAGGTGCCGTCGGCTTCCGTAATAATCAGGATGTCTGCCTCTGATTTGTCGAGCCCCTTCTTAATGGCGTCGCCATATCCTGCCAGGGGTTCTGAATAAACAGTTGCGCCCGCTTTCTCTGCTACCTTAGCCGTCCCGTCCGCTGATACATTGTCCATGACGATGACGTTTTTACAGTGGGGGGCAAAGTCTCGAACGACATAACCAATACTGTCCGCCTCATTCCAAGCAGGGATAATGACATCGACGGTTGGCTGAATTGTACGTTGATGGTGGGATACTCCCATCGCCCTGTAAACATCGGTACGGTTGTTAATATTGACGTATTCGTCTTTAAACTCGTACCCGAGAACGGGGCCTTCACTTCGTAAGGCATCAGAGTTGAGCAGGTCGATCAATGTTGTTTTTTTCTGTTCGCGGATTGCTTCTTCGGCCAACTCTGGAAGTTTTTTTGTGGCAGCGACAAACCCAAGGCCGTAAAAGTCGGTCTTGATCTTTTCCGGTTTTTCCTTGACCCAGAGAACGCTCTTACCGTCATCGCCCAGTTCAACTGCGTAGTTTTTCAGATACTCTTCTGGGAAATCAGGACGCTTCACGCCGCAACAGGCTGAGTATCCGATGTTATTTTTCAAGAAATTACGGAAATCTTTGTGATCGTTTCCGCCGTAATATTCGTCGCCTAGAATGGAGATGAATGCTTCGCCATCTTCCAAAAAGGGTTTGATGGCGGCGTATCCCGTCAAAAGACCGCCTGAAATGTCAGACTCGGGGATTTCGATAAACTCGATGGTGATGCCAAGATCGGCTGCCGATTTTTCTGCGGCCATCCTCACGGTTTCGGCCATATAGCCGATTACCAGATAAACGGTTTCAAGATCAAAGTCCCGCGTGAGTAGCCGGAGGTTCCGGTGCAAAAGCGTTTCCGAAGCAACTTCAACCAGCACCTTCGGAATATGGTGTGTGTAGGGCCGAAGACGGACTCCACGTCCTCCCGCCATGACAAAAGCTTTTTTAATTTCACTAGGCACGCTTTGTCGCCCCTTCTTGTGGCTTATTAAATAACCGCCGCGAAATCATTCTCGCTCCTCTTGCAGGGGGACATTACAGCAGCGCTCAATATAGCGAATAAAACCAAGTATGTAAGGTGCCACCAACTGGACCAGATAGAAAAATTAAAGAGTGCCGAAGTCCAGAAACCGGCCGTAAGAGCGGCTAAAGCGAGTGCGGCTTTGTTGTTTTCGATGATTAAAATGCGGGCGTTACGCAGTACTAGGATCAAAAGAATGAAAAGGAGAGTTGCCACGCCGACAAAGCCAGTCTCCGCCGCTATTTCAAGCAGCCAGTTGTGTGGGTGAGCGGGAACATATTCGTATCCAATCCCTGGAATTTTTTCGTTTGCGCCGGGCACCATATTGATAACGTCGAGGCCATGTCCGATCCATGGTGATTCCAGAGTTTTCTTAAAAACAAAAGTCCAGATTTCTTGTCGGTGGCCGTCAATCAGCCAGGTCGGTATGGCGCTTGCTTGGTTGCTTCCCCTGAATTGACTGAGGGTTGCAGAAAAAATGGCGAAAATGGCAGGGATTGCCGCCACGATCATGTAGCGAATAAGGCGCCCGCGCCGGTAGCCGACCAGAGCAACCGACAAAAAAATCATGATTGCCAGTCCGGCTAAGGAAGACCGGCTTCCGCTCCCTTCCATAATTATTGGCGTTGCGACTATTGAAGCCAGAGCAAGATAGCGCCAAGGGCCGTTGAGCTGATAGGCACCCCAGGCGAGAGGCGGTATTAGGCAGAGAGAGACGGAAGCATATGTTTTAACCTGGCTAACCTTCAGGTAGGCAGGAAACTCTTTCCATAGGTCTCCTTTGAGAAACAATAGGGGAGCCGACCATCCAGCGACGTCAACCAAAGCCAAAATGGTTGCGATAGCCGAAGTTGCGATCAAGGCCTTGAGGCAGGCCCAAAAGGCCGTTGAATTTGATGTCAGAAACGACCAGACAATTGTTGTTCCCAAAACAGCGAGTATAACTCGGCCGTATGCTTGGGCTGATTGCCAGACGTCAAATGAAAAAAAGACACTTACAGCCCAAAAAATAAAAAGAGCCGCAACCAGCGGCGCAATGGGGTGGTCTTTTAACTCTTTTAAGGGGGAAAAGAGCCGCCGGTCTTGGATGCCTAGAATGAGAATGCAAAGAAATCCTGCTATCAGGGATCCTTGCAAAGCGGCTTTGCCGAGGACCATTGAAGGTAGAGAAATACCGATAAACGCTGCGGCGATCACTGATAATCTATTTGCGCCGAGCTTTTGCGTCATCGTGTTGTCCAAGGGCCTGATTGAAACTTATGGCGGTTTTCCCGTCGGCTGAAGTTTGACGGGGGTTAGTGGATGGAACTTTTATCGTGAGCCTTGCTTTAAAAGCAAGGATTCAAAAGATATCTGGAAGAACGTACGTCTGCGGACGGGTTTCATGTCAGCCAAGTCGACCGGGAGAATTATTCAACACGTTGGCGAAATTGGAAGAATAGTGCTAAAGGAAGTCGTTCAGTCATTCTGACAAAAGGCTGCTAGATTAGGGGAATAATGGGGACTCGCGACACAAAGAAGAGCATTGCCGTTGTTATTCCGTGCTATCGCGTGCGGGATCATGTTCTTGATGTGATTTCCAGTATTGGCCCAGAAGTTTCACAGATCATCTGTGTCGATGACGCCTGTCCTGATCGGTCTGGGGATTTTATTGAAAGCGAAGTGGCGGATCCACGCGTGAAGGTTCTCCGGCATGAGCAAAACAAAGGCGTCGGCGGAGCCGTGCTGACGGGCTATCAGGCCGCCATCGATTCCGGGGCGACGGTCATTGTAAAACTGGATGGCGACGGACAAATGGACCCGGGTTTGGTTCCAAAATTCGTTGAGCCGGTTTTGAGTGGGGAGGCGGATTACACTAAGGGGAACAGGTTCTTCAATCCCTCGGACGTGAAATCGATGCCTTTTGTCCGGTTGTTTGGTAATGCGGCGGTTTCATTCCTTTCCAAAATCTCCAGCGGATACTGGACGATCTTCGATCCGACGAACGGGTTTACGGCGATTCATGCCGATGTGGCGAGACATTTACCCCTTGATGCGGTGGCTAAACGATACTTTTTTGAATCCGACATGCTTTTCCACCTTGGCGGATTGAGGGCCTCGGTGAAGGATATTCCAATGACCGCCAAGTATGGCGATGAGGAAAGCGGCCTCAGCATTCCGAAGATCATCGGGCCGTTTCTGGGAAAATATGCCGGAAATTTCGTCAAAAGGATTTTTCTAAACTACCTCATTCGTGACTTCAATGTCGGGTCGGTCGAATTGTTGGCGGGGTTGGCGATGTTTCTGTTTGGAAGTTTTTTCGGCGTCGCCAAATGGGTTGAGAATATGGAGGCGGGAACGCTGGCCTCGGCGGGAACAGTGATGCTAGCCGGGTTGCCGGTAATGGTTGGTCTTCAGCTGTTGATCGGCTTTCTTAACTACGACATCGCCAATACGCCAAGCAGTCCTATTCACCGATTGTTGAAGTAATGATATTGACGACCGCGCTGAAGACCCGGAGCGAGTATTTGCTCCCGCTCATGATCGTTCTTCTTGCGGGCGTGGTTCGGCTGGCCGTTTCTGCGGTGTTCCCCGACCAGGGGTTTCCCGACGCGAGAGCGTACTTCCGTGCCGGGGCAGCTTTGTTTGAGAACGGTGTTATCGGCAATACGCATGCCATGCCTTTATACGCAGTTGTTTCTTATCTATCCGGGGGCTGGCTTCCCTATTTGGATATTTTGTTGTCGGCTGCAACGTCGTTTTTAATTTATTTACTGGCCTTGGAAATGGGGCTTGGCCGCTTTTCAGGAATTCTGGCGGCGACTGTTACCGCCGTTTATCCGCATTTCGTCTTCTTTTCGTTTTCCCGCCTCTCCGAAACCAGCTTCATATTTCTCGTCTGTTTGGCTTTTCTCCTGTTGTATCGAGAGAAATATTTTTGGGGATCGGTCGTCATCGTCTTGTCTATCTTGCTCCGCCCCACGCTGGATTTTCTTGCTCCGATATTGATCCTGACCTTTACGGTGGTTGTTCATCAAAGAGGGTGGCCGATCATTTTAAAAAATCTCCTGATGTATGCCGCTGTATACGTAGCCCTGATGACCCCCTGGTGGATACACAATTACCATTTCTACGGGGAGTTCGTGCGGTTGAATTTAGGCGATGGGACCGTTTGGTATGCGGGTAATAACCCGATGAATCAGTCGGGCGGCGGGATTGAGGGCGGTGCGAATCCAGATGTGGATTTTACTCGGTTCAGAGCGATTGATGACCCTCTGGAGCGCAATGCCGCGTTGAAAAAGGAAGCCTTCGACTACATTCAGAACAATCCAGGCCGTTTCATCGAATTGGCTGGTCTTAAGTTCCTCCGTTTTTGGCGGCTTTGGCCTTACACCAAAGATTATCAGTCACCTTTTATCGTTGCCGTATCGCTTCTCTCTTACGGGGTGTTTCTCTTCCTCTCCATTGGGTTCCTGGCGAAACAAGGCTGGGCGCGCCGCCGGAAAATTCTGCCGGTGATGCTATTCGCTGGTTATTTGACGGCGATTCATATGATTTTGATCGCGTCGGTGCGCTACAGGCTGCCTTTGGAACCGTTCATTATCATTTTCGGAAGTTATCCGCTGGGGCATGCCCTCGCCCGAGTGTTTCCCGGGTTGCCAAAGGTCTTGGGTGCCCGTGACCCTTTAGAGGGGTAAAAACAAGTACATTCCAATTGCTCTAACCCAAATGGGGGGTGACGGACGGTTTCCGCCGTCCTACATACGGGCAATCGATACAATTTTATTTAAATTCGGTGTGACCGTCGTCACTTCTTATTGGACGGCGGATGGCTAGATTGGAGCCATAGAGGTTGGCACCTTATTTATTGGAGAGTTGGAAATGTTATCCCATGGTACCTTACATGTTGCGCTTTTTATCCGCGTGACGCTCGGCATGGCCGGTGGGATCGTTTTGGGCTCGGCGTTGACTTTGGCCATGGCGGCCTTGTCTTTCTAAGCCTCTCCTTTGTTTCCTAAGCTTGCGGCGGCGGGGGTTTCCCCGCCGTCAGTTTTTCCGCCAGAGCGCTTAAGCTTCCTTTTAGTGCTGCCAATTCCTGCTTCATCTGGTCCGTTTCTCCGGCTTTCCCCTCGGTTATGCTGGTGAGACGGCTCTCGGCCTGTTCAATCCTTTTGGTCAAGACATTGATCTCAAGCCGGATATCGGTAATCGCCTGTTTGATATTAATCAGGTAGGCGTCGACGAATTTTTTCTGTTGTCCTTCGGCGCGCTTGGAGGCCTCGGCCGCAACCCATAGGGCGCCGAGCGAGGCGAGCAAGGCGATGATGGCGATGGCGAGTCCCATGGATCATACCTCGAATGAAGCCGTTTTCATCTTTCGGGAAAAATCCGGAGCACTCCGGCCGTCCCGGCGTGTTTTTGGCGGCGCGTCCACTGGGGGAAGGAATCTGGAGGCCGTTGTTATTATCAGAAGACTATAACAAGAGAGGGGTTTTGACGAAGGGATTTTTGAACTTGCGGTTTGCTGAAATCTCGATCTCCCGACTCTTCACAGAGACAGGTCGCCCCCGTCGTCGTCGTCCCAATTGAAGGTGCCGAGCGGTTTGGCGTTGGGCTCGCGCGCCTCAAGCAACCGCTCGACTTTTTCCAGGTTTCGTTCGGCGATTTGCGCCGTCTTGGTCAGCCCATGGGTCGTATAGACGTCGACCGCGCCTTGAAAGGCCTCTGCCGCAGCCACCAGCTCCTCAACCGCTTCTTCATCAATCTTGGCCAGCAAGAAAAGAGCCGAGCCGAGGCTATTCATTGTCGCCGCCCAGGGGAGCGGGAACCGTTCGCGGGTTCTGACTTCCAACGCATCGCGCCCCGCTTCGATGGCCTTGTTGAGAAGATCGGGGTTGCGGGCTTGCCCTCCTAGAACCTGAAGCGCTTGGCCCAGGTTGTGCTTGGCTTCGGCCCATTTGAGCGGCGTTTCGGTCATGGTGTAGACCGACAATGCGCCCTGAAATGCCGTGACGGCCTGCTTGAGCGAGGCGTTCCCCGTTCCTAAACCGTCCCGCATTTCCTTTTTGTAGGCAAGCAGGCCCTGGCGGTTTTGAAGATTGGCCCAGGCGAGGGGGAAATCTTCCCGTGTAAGAACCGTCTGCGCTTCTTCGAATTCCTTGAGCGCTTCTTCGATCAGGCCGTCGTCTTGCTTCTTCTCGCCCAACACTTGCAGAACCACCCCCAATTGCTTGTGGGCGACCGCGCCTTCGTAGCGGGCGTTGGCCCGCGCCAGCATGCGGATGGCGGCCTGGTAGGCGGTTTTTGCTTCGGCCAACCAGTCGAGATTACCGGTCGTCCAGCCGGCAGCCGCCGCCGCATTGGCGAAACACAGCATGACCGAAGCTTGGCTGCTTTTATCCAAATCGAGGGGCGGTTTGCGCCCGATATTCTTGCAGGCGTCGAGCACTTTGGGCAAATGGGTACGGACGTATTGAACCTGCGGGTCGGTCCGGGGAACGGTTGCGGCAAGCGTAATCGCTCTAAGTAATTCGGCAATTTCGCCTTCGAACCCAAGGGGTAAATCGAGGAACGTCGTCGTGCCGAAGGCGCCGGGCCGCTCATCGTCTTCCAGGGCGGAGAGAAAGCGCAGACGCAGGGCGCGCTGATCTTCGGTTAGTGCGCCCCAAATCAAAATATCGCCGTTGACGCCGACGAGCATTTTTCGGCCTTTGGCGGCCAACGCCGCCACTTGACTGGTGATGGCGCCACCGTCGTTTTCCTCCGGTTGCAGAGGCTTTTTAACGTACTTGACCGAAATTCCCTCTTTGCCGTCAAGTGCTGTGCCAATGGCTTTTGCCTGAACGCCTCCTTGGTCGCCGACGATCTCTGCAATGGCGACGATCAACGGCGCAGCTGACTCGGCTGCCCCTGCGGGGCGTCCCATGAGGCGGGAAAAAAAGCCGGGCTTTTGAGCCGCCTGGGGGGGGCGTTGCGGGGCGGCTTGCGGGGTTTGCGATGGCGGTTGCGATTGAAGAACTGCAGCCTTGGGCGTTGAAGAGGTCCGGGCGGCGGGGAGCTTGCCGACCAGCATTTCATCGGCTTTGCGCAGCCGGGCCACTAGTTTTTCCATAACCGCGACCGCCTGTTTCGGGTCTTCGCGGACCATGGTGAGAAACTCTTCGCGCGAGACGATTTCCAAAGTGGTTTGACCGACGGCGCGCGCCGTGGCGCTGCGGGGGCTATCGTCCAAAAGCCCCATTTCGCCGAACAACTCGCCCTTGTTCAGAACCGCCAACCGGATGGGGCCTTTGGGGCCGGTTTTGGTCAGCTCGACGTCTCCTTCCGTGACGACATAGGCGCAGGTACTCGCCTCGCCTTCCCGGAAGATCGTTTTGCCGTCCCTGAATTTTTGACGCTTGGCCATGAAATGAGCGTCCGATTTCCCTTTTGGTACCGAAATACGGTTATAATTCCGAAACAGTTATGAAATGTTTATCGTCGAAATTATGGAAACAATTCCCGATCCCGAAGCCCTGCCCGCGACCAAAGGCTCCTACGCGTTGGTGATTAACCTGGCAACGGACGTAATGTTGCCGATTGATCGGCTGAACAAGCCGGAAATGCTAGCCGGGCGCTACATCTACGCCGGCAGCGCCAACGGTCCCGGCGGGCTGCGGGCCAGACTGGCTCGCCATCTGAAAGCAAGCAAAGCGATTCGGTGGCACGTCGATTACTTAACGACTGTCGCCGGAGTTGATGAGTTGGCGGCTCTCCCCGGAGCCAACGAATGCGCTATCGTTGCGGCGCTGTCCTCGGTTGACGGCGTTTCTTTTCCCCATCCCGGTTTCGGAAGCAGCGACTGTAAAAATTGCCGCAGTCATCTCTTATGTGTTCCACCGTCCGTCGGCGCCGAAACGGTGTTTGATCTTATGAAGGCCGAAGGCGTTATTTGGCGGCGTCCGCCACCAACTGTTTAAGGTCGGCTTCCACCGCATCGAAGACCGGTTGCCATTGGTTGGGCTGCGGCTGACGATAGAGCTTCATGGTGGGATACCAGGGGCTGTCGTGGCGCTCCATCAGCCAGCGCCAGTCGGACGAATAAAGCAGTAGCGTCCAAACGGGACGGCCCAGAGCTCCGGCCAAATGGCACACGGCGCTGTCAATGGTGATAATCAGGTCCATCTGGTTCATGACGCGCGCCGTTGCGGCAAAATCGTTGAGCCGATGGCCAAGCGGGATCACCAAATCTTCGGCGCCGTATGCCTTCAGATCGTCGGCTCTGGCATCTTTTTGAAGGCTGAAGAGGGTGACGCCGGGAATCTTGGCCAGCGAAAGCATATGGCTGAAAGAACAGGACCGGTCCCTGGGCGTCAGTTTCCCCGCCCAAACGACACCGATCTTAAACGTTGGTGGTCCTGGAATCTGGAGGGTTAGTTCGCCGGTGTCGGGAGCGGTAAAGTACGGAACTTGGTTGGGCAGGTCTTCCAACAGGATGCCGAACAAATGGGGAAGCTCAAGTAGAGGAAGGGTAACGTCGCATTCCGGCGGAAAGGAGTTTGTCAGGGTAATCCCGTCGATCCCCGGCAGGGTCGATATCAAACGCGCCAAAGCGGGCTGGCATTCCACCACGACTTTTCCGCCGAACCGCTCTTTGACCATCGGGGCAAATCTGGCGAATTGGATCATGTCGCCGAAACCTTGTTCTTGGGTCAGCAGCAAGGTGCGGTCGCCAAGCTCGGTCCCGTCCCAAACCGGAAGGGGAATTTCCCGTTTAGGCGTTCTGGCCAAATCCCAACGATGGTGATAACCGGCAAAACCGTCTTCGTAATTTCCCATTTGGAGGTGGGAAAGGGCGACATCCCAGCGGCACTCAAGATTGTCCGGGTTGTCGGCAAGGGTCTTGTCGAAGCAGTCCAGCGATCCCTCGATGTCGCCGAGATCGCGAAGCGCCAGCCCTAGATTATACTGAGCTTGCCCTTTTTCCTCGGCGAATTGAACGGCTTTATTGTGAGCGGCGACCGATTCTTCATAGCGTCCCAGATCGCGCAATGCGTTGCCCAGATTTGAATGGGTGGCGGAGTCTTCGGGCCTCAGAGCGAGCGCTTTGTGGTAACAGATCACGGCGGCTTCCGCTTTGCCGACCGCGCGCAAGGCGACGCCCATGTTATTGAACGCGTCGGGCGCTTCGGGATTGAGCAGAGATGCTCTCCCATACAGCGGTATGGCTTCGGCAATTTTCCCCTGGCGGTGCAGACTTGCCGCCACTTGGAAAAGTTTCGCCGCCTCCTGTTTTTTTGGTTCGTCCGTCATAGCGGCAAAAAACCTATCCCATTTTCTCTTGGCTGCAAATGGAGTAAACAAAGGCCCATGCTTTACGATATGCCGCTCTACCGTCCGCCGTCCGAAGGCAACAACCTGATTTTCCAGGCGACCCTGGGGTGCAGCTTCAACGGCTGCACCTTTTGCTCCATGTACAAGAGCAAGTCTTTCCGGGCGAAACCGTTGGACGATTTGTTCGCCGATATGGACGATGCGGCTCAAGATTGGCCCGAAGCGCACCGGGTTTTCCTGGCGGACGGCGATGCGTTGACCCTGCCGACGGATCATCTTTGCCGAATTCTCGATCGGCTCAACGAGACCTTTCCAAATCTCCAGCGCGTGTCGTGTTACGCGACGCCGATCAACCTTCTACGCAAGACGGTCCCGGAACTGGAAAAGTTGAAAGAACGCAAGCTCAAGCTTTTGTATTTTGGCATCGAATCCGGATCCGGCGATATTCTGCGGAGGATTCGAAAAGGGGCCACGCCGAAAAGCATGGAGCAGGCTTTGGTGCGAGCGGCCGAAGGCGGCATGAAGGTTTCAGCCACCGTGGTTTTGGGGCTCGGCGGGCGCAACCGCTGGCGGGAACATATCGAAGGGACGGCGGAGCTGGTCAGCCGGGCGCCGCTCAACTATCTCTCGACCTTGCAGCTTGGTCTTGAGGAAGGAACGGCCTCCCGGTTCTTCGAAAAATTCGGCGAGCCGTTCGAGTGGCAGGATGACGCGGCTCTCCTGAAAGAGCAAATGCACCTCATCGAACTGGTAGAACCGCCCCGTCCGGTGATTTTTCGCTCAAACCACGCGTCGAACGCCTTGGCCTTGGCCGGGAACCTGCCGAAAGACAAGGCGCGCCTGCTTGCTCAATTGAGGGCCGCCCAGGAAGGAGCGGTTCCGCTGCGGCCTCGGTTCCTCCGCGGACTTTAGGTGCATAGAGGCCTTAATTCTTCTTTTATCCTCCGTCGCGCGCCGTTAGCATCTAAGAAAAAACAAAATAAGTGGTGGGAGGCTGAGAAAGAGATGGTTGATTTAGCCGGAAAACGCGTTTTGGTCATCGACGACAGCGCGACGGTTTGTAAGTTCATTGGCTCCGGCCTTCGCGAAAAGGGATTTCAGACGATTATCGCCCGAGCCATGGAAGACGCTTTGGCGTCGGTTGACGCGATGCGTCCGGATATGGTGGTCACGGATATTTTCATGCCCGGGGTCGACGGGATTGCCGGGATTCCCATGTTGCGCAAGAAGCTGCCGGATGTCGGGGTGATCGCCATTTCGGCGGGCAATGCCGCCGTCGAGTCGGACGATGTGCTGATTGCGGCCCGGCGGGTCGGTGCGGATGCGGTGATGAAAAAACCTTTCACCATTGACGATCTGGCCGAGAACATCGGGAAAGTGATGAGCGGTTATAGCGAGGCGGGCCGCAAACCCCGGCTGTTGGTGGTTGACGACAGCCGGACCGTTCGAAAGTTCCTGACCGATGGGCTTAGCCAATGCGGATACAGTTGTGCTGCGTCCGAATCGATGGAGGAAGCGTTTGCTTCATCGGCGATTGTTGGGCTCGATTTGGTGATTACCGACATCTTTATGCCCGGCGAAGGGGGGATTGCCGGTATCCAGCGTATTCGCAAAGATTGGCCGGAAGTGAAAATTATCGCCATTTCGGGCGGCACCGACGGCATGCAGGGCGAAACCGCTCTGGAAGCTGCCAAGCGAATCGGCGCTAATGCGGTTTTGAAAAAGCCGTTCGGTATGGCCGAGCTGGCGGCAACCGTTGAGCGGGTTATGAGCTGACAAACTTCCCGTCAGTTTACCGGTAAGTCCTTCGACTTTAGAGCGACATTAATGGCTTGAATGAGGCGTGGAATTTTTATCGGTTTCGTCAGATAGTTCTGGAAGCCCGCTTTGAGACCCCGCTCCACATCTTTCGGCATGGCGCTGGCGCTCAGCGCGATAACGGGGATATCAGCGGTCTTTTCATTGTGTTGAAGTCGGGCGAGAGCCTGGAAGCCATCCATTCCGGGAAGATTGATATCAAGAACAATGATGCTTGGCCGTTCTTTCCTGGCGATGGCTAGCCCGTCTTCTGCATTGGTTGCTGAAAGCATGGTAAGGTTGTCGAAGTTCCCTATGACCTCTGTCATGAGTTTTAGGTTTGCCGGGTTGTCCTCGACGTACAGCAACGTATGCTGACCGGCCATGATGGTCAGGTTGCCGGTGTCGTCGGAATTTTTGTCAGTTGACGTTTCCGGCGTGTTTTCCAATGTTGCGACAGGCAAGTCGATCCAGAACGTGGTGCCGACGTCTGTTTTGCTGCGTACACCAATACTACCGTCCATCAACTCGACCAACATTCTGGTGATGGTGAGGCCGATGCCGGAGCCTTCAATCTCGCCGCCTTCCGCCCCCAGCCGATTAAACGGTTCGAACAGATCGCCGATTTTGTCGTCCGGGATGCCGTATCCGGTATCGGTTACCGTAAAGCGGTAAAGAGAATCCCGATTCGGTGACGGCTCCGCCTCAATGGTAACCGTCCCGCCGGGCCGGTTGTACTTAATGGCGTTGGAGGTCAGGTTGACCAGAATTTGCCGGAAGCGCCCCATGTCAGCAAGGATGGTCGCAAGCTCGATATCTTTTGTTTTGTCGATGAGGGTAATGTCATGCTTCTCGGCCATAGGTCTGACGAGCGAAACGCAGTCGTCGATTGAGGCCTGCGGATTGATCGCCTCGATGGACAAGGAAATATTGCCCGATTCGATTTTAGAAAGATCGAGCACCTCATTAATCAATGACAGGAGGTGATTGCCAGCCGTCAAAATATGGCCGACGTATTCCGTCTGCTGTTCGCTTAGAGGAATTTTCGGATTGAACTCAAGAAGCTGGGCGAAGCCGAGGATGCCGTTTAGCGGGGTCCTCAATTCGTGGCTCATTGAGGAGAGGAACTCCGACTTTGCCCGGTTGGCGTTCTGCGCCTGATCTCTTGCGATGCGCAGAGCGTTTTCTGTTTTCTTGGCGTCCGTCATGTCGCGGACAATCCCGGTAAAGAACCGCTTCCCGTCCACTTCTGCCGTGCTGACGGCTAGATAGAGAGGGAACTGATCGCCGTTTTTACGCTCGGCAATGACCTCGCGGCCGACGCCGATGATGTTTTTCTCTCCAGTTTGGACAAACCGCTGAATGAAGTTATCGTGGTCTCTCGCAGGTCCGTCGGGCATCAGAAGAGAGATGTTCTGGCCGATGATTTCGTCGCGGCTAAAGCCGAATATTCTTTCCGCGGCCTTATTAAAGGTTTCGATTCGGCCGTCTATGTCGATTGTAATGATCCCGTCGGCGGCGGTGTCGAGAACGTTTTTTAGCCGCTCGCTATATTGCCGCGACATTTCCTCGGCCCGTCGGCGTACCTGAAGTTCGTTCTCAAGAGCCAGGGTTCGTTCCTCGACCCGTTCTTCAAGCTCTTCGTTCAGAGCTTGGATTTTCCGTTCTACCTCTTTGCGTTGGGTGATGTCCGTAATGGCGGCGAGCATAGCGTCCTCGCCGTCCCAGTTCAGCAATTGGAGGGAGACCAATCCTGTTCTCTGGGTGCCGTCGGCGCGGTAGAATTCGACTTCGTAGTCGTTGACTTCGCCCAAAGCGTCTAGACCCGCCTTAAGCTTTGAGGCGTCTTCCTTATTGACGAGCAAGTCCGATATTTGTTTTCCGATCAGGTCGCCGGGGCGGTAGCCAAAGAAAGCTGCAGCCCTACCGTTTTTGTAAACGATCAAGGCATCGCGCCGCCGGGCGATGATGAGGGGGGCGGGAGCGCTTTCGCCGATAATTTGTAGCCGCTCTTCGCTTGCTTTCAGATTTTGGCTGGCAACAAGAGTGCCGGCTGCATGGCGCTGAGTTTGTCTTGCGCCGAAGCCGATTCCGATAAGGCCTAAAATCCAGATAGCGGCGTGGGAGCCCAAAAGAACGCCTCGTTGTTCATCCTCTTGCTCAAAATAGGGCGTCAACGGGATTGAAACGCCGACGCCACCTCTGAAGTCGCCGGTTTTAAAGCCCAGATGGCCGTGGCATTTGTCGCAGCCTTCCACCATGTACATGGGGCGCATCAGGCGGAGGTATGGCTCTCCTTCTAGATCGGTGATTTCCATGACTTCGTCGGAACCAGCCGCTAAACGGTCAAGGGCGTCGGATTCCCATTCGTCCGCTTCGTTCCCTGGGCGCAAGACCACCTTGCCGGTTATCTTTCCTCGGATCCCGTAAAGCTCGTTGTAGTCCTCCATGAGTTGGCGGACCATGTAGGCGGGATTGAGCAGGGTCAGTTTTTTGCCCGATGGCGTTTCGATATCGCGCTCGGGAATATGAGACATGTAAGGGCTGGGAGGAGTGTCTTCTGAAATAGGGACGTAAACGCCGCCGTGCCGGGTGCCCCAAAGACGGAACCCTTGATCTTTGTTGAAATTGGCGAGGGCTTCTTTGTGCGCCAGCTCTAAAGACTGGCGATGATCAAGATAAAGGTTCCACCAAAGGGACCCTCCGATGATAAGGGTCCAAGCAATCCCAGCTCCAACCGCAAAGCGTTTCAGGGCGCTAAGCGATTCGAACTGGTCAGGGCTGTCTACGTTTGACGTCGACGCCATTTCGCAGCTTCTCCTAAGAGCAGTTTTTGTCGACCGCCATTGGCGATCACTTGTTATTAAAACCGAATATTCGGCTCACTACTAGGAGAGTCAATGGTTTTGTTGAATAAGAATAATTAACAGTTTTTGTGGAGGGAATAGAAATCTGTAACTATAGGATTTCTAAAACGTTTTCCGGTGGGCGGCCAAGGACCGCGCGGTTCCCTTTTACCACGATTGGCCGCTCAATGGCCCGCGGATGGGAGGCAAGAGCCTCGATCAGTGCGGTTTCGCTCAGTGCGTCCAGATCAATGCCCTCTTCTTTGGCTTCTTTTTTGCGAACGATGTCCGCCGCCGTTTTGCCGAGCTTGGACAGAATTCCCTTCAATTCATCGGCGCTGGGAGGGGTGTCCAGATATTCTATAATCTTAGGCGTAACGCCCTTTTCCTCGATCAAGGCCAAGGTTTGGCGGGATTTGCTGCATCGGGGATTGTGGTAAATGGTTACGCTCATGAAGACCTTCCAAGGTTGCTCGAATATCGAAAGTTGAGTTCTTCGATCCATTTAGGCAGTTTAACGGAGGAAGACAAGAGAGGCTTTTATGGATCAAATTACTGAGTTTTGGGCTCTGGTAGAGCAGGTTTGGCGAGAAGGGTTCCTCGGCGTCGATATTGGCCGGGTATTGGTTTCGCTCGGTATTCTGTTTGCGTTTCTCGTGCTCCGAGGGCTTTTAAGCCGATTTATCCTGACGTTCGTTACCGCTTGGGTGACCCGGACAAAAAACAAGATTGACGACACGATTCTTGAAGCGGTTGAAGCGCCGATCCGGTTTATTCCGGTTGCTTTAGGTGTTTTCTTTGCCGCCGAATACCTTGAGCTTGAGGGAGCATTCGACGATATAGCCTCCAATCTGATCCGCTCGTTGATTGCCTATATTATTTTCTGGGCCATTTTCCGCTGTGTCGATCCATTGTCGTTTTTGCTCCGCCGTTTCGACCGGGTTTTTACCGAAGATCTGATCGACTGGACCATTAAAGCCATCCGTTTTATGGTGTTTTTCTTAGGGCTGGCGACCATTCTCGAAATTTGGGGAATCCAGGTTGGGCCGATTCTCGCCGGGATGGGTCTGTTTGGGGTGGCCGTTGCGCTTGGCGCGCAAGACCTGTTTAAAAATCTCATCGCGGGCATTCTGATTATCGCCGAGAAGCGTTTCCGCAAAGGCGACTGGGTTTCCGTTTCCGGGATCGTCGAAGGGACGGTCGAGCAGATCGGGTTCCGCTCGACGGTGGTGCGCCGGTTCGATAAGGCGCCTGTTTATGTGCCGAACGCCCGGTTGTCCGACAATGCGGTCACCAATTTTTCATCGATGACCCACCGGCGAATCAAATGGCTGATCGGTGTCGAGTATTCCTCTACGATTGAGCAGTTACGGACGATCCGCGATCAGATCGAGCAATACATCCATGAAAACGAGGCCTTCGCCTCGCCAGACGATGTCTCGACCTTCGTCCGGATCGACCGGTTTTCCGATTCGTCCATCGATATCCTTCTCTACTGCTTTACCAAGACGACGGTCTGGGGAGAGTGGCTGGCAATCAAGGAAGAACTGGCCTGCAGGGTCAAAGAAATCGTCGAAAACGCCGGCACCGGATTCGCTTTCCCGAGCCGGTCCCTGTATCTGGAGAGACTACCGGACGACGCGCCCGAGGTTTTCGTTCCGCCGTGAAGCCAAGCGGAAGATGTGCCAGCCTAGGCTCCAATCAATTGCTTTTTAAGGTCCTGATCAATCGGCATAAGACGTTCAATCCCCAAATCTATTGCCTTGCGCATGCGGATGACGCCTTCTTCCAGCGTTTTGTCGGTGCCGATAAGGTCGATCCCGGTAAACCAAAGAGCAATGGGGTCTTTTGGGTTTTGACGGTAGAGCCGTGCAGCTAACTCTGAGAATTTATCGATGCGATTCTCTTTCAAAAGCCAAAGCAAATAAGATGCTGCGAGATCGGTCCGTTTGGGCGCTATCTTCAGGGCTTCGCCGAGGCGTTTCTCCCAATTGACCAAAAAAGCGTCCCTAAGTGGGGCCAATTCCTCCGGTGGATCGATGAAGGCCAGATCGGCGCGCGCCAATAATCCGCCCGAGCGGGTTCTGAAAGATGGGTTGCCGTCCGTGTAAGTTTCGACGGCGCAGATCAGCCCCCTGAGTCGTTGCAAGCTGTCGGGCGTCAGGTTTTTCTTTTCTTCGACGGCGTCTTTGAACGCCTTGACATAGACCCGTAGTCTGAAAACCGCATGTGATCCGCCGCGGCCGCGATCTCCTATTTCCTCTGGGCAAGCGTTTCGTACACCGTTGGAATAAAGCGGTTGTTCCATTGGCGGATGAAAGAAAAAGGCCTTATTGGAAAACCGCCAACTGTCTATTCCGGCGGCGAGGGTCGCACAGCCAATAAGACCAAAAAGAATGACCACAGACTTCCTGGAGAAGCGGAGTTTTTTGATTGTGACCGGTCTCGACAGGGCTGCCCAGGCAAGTGCCATGAGAGGAAGTGAGGCCGCCATTTGAAACCACAACGCCCAAGTGCCTCCGGTTACGACGGCAACGGTGGTTGATGCAGGGAGAAACCGTTTGGTCGTCCCATAGGGTAAAGAGGCCAAATAGGCTAGCGCCAATATCACCCCGGGCACCCCGAGCGCCAGGAATGTTTCGCTCACAAGGTTGTGGCTATGAAAGTCCACGCGGACGACGGCGTCCCAGTTGGCCCGGTTGTCTTTGAAGTTATCGAGCAGGGTTACCCATTCGAGGGGTAGATTGGTGGCGAGCGTGTCGGTGAATTGGCCCCAACCTTTTCCAACAAGTAGAATCTCTGGATTCAACAGGGCTTCATCCGCAATGACCTTGATTAAGTTAAAGCGTGAAAGCGTCGAGGCGAGGATTGGATAGAGCCGTTCGCCTTCTTGAATGTTGAGGATGTTCGAACCAAAAAAAACAACAGCGCCTGTGACGGCCAAGGGAACAATTGCAACCACCCCGATTGATAGCCACGCCGCCACTTTTTCATCGCGCCTGTTTAAGAACCTAAGAAATATCCAGATGATTGGTGCGGCAACCAGGGCGAGCGCTATGGCGCCGCGGTTGCTGGAGATCAGCAGGATCACCCCGCCCAGGACAATTGCACCGGCTGTCCATAAAAGCGTTTGTCGGGTGTTTTGTTCCTTTGCTCCCTGAAGACCGAGGGCAATAGCAAATACGAACACACCATAAAACGCCAAATAGTCGGGAAAGTAGTATGGCACCGGGACCGGGTAGTTTAGGTTCCTCTGAGCCCACATAACAAAGGCAAGAGCTAGTCCTATGCCGATTGCCGTCAGTGAAACGGCGAGAAAGGTTGTTCTGTAGCGCTTCAGGGCAAAGCCTGCGGCGGTGAAAGTGGCGATGTCGAAAAACCAAAACAGCCCTTCGCCAATTTGCGGCGAACCGTACCAGCTTATAAATGGGTAATCTTGGAAAACACCCGTTAAAAGGGTCCAGGTCGCTAGAGCCAGAGCTGCAAGAATTGTTGGATGCTGAGCTGAAACAGCAATCCTATTGCTCGAAAACGCCAGTAAAGCGACGCCAATCGCTGAAACCCCGCCTCCAACATGCATCAATGCGGCAACCGGCTCCGATTGAGAAAAAATTCCAAATCTGAACATCGGAAGAGCGGAGATCACTGAAAACATACCTATGGCAAGCCCCGCAGCAGAGGCGAAAAGTCCAATTTTTTCGAATAAATCGCTGCGCTGTTTTGGCTGAATCATAACTTTGGTCTGGCAATGCTAAGCTAATTAGGATCGAAGGAATGTTTTTGCGTCGCGATCATCGCAGCAACCCCAATTTTTGGCAAGGAGGGCTTACTCTTTGAGGATGCTTTCATTTTAGCGCAGCGTCGTTTGCCAAATTCAGTCTGTTGCGGAAAAGCCACACGTCGATGATTTGGTTTAAATTGTATGTTTCTCTTAGTTGTTTTAGCGCAGGTGTTTCTATAGAGTGCCAGTCAGAATTCTAAAGTACTGTGGATTAGTTGTTGAATTTTAGGCTTTATGCGGCCGCAAACAACGACAATCAGATTTTTCTGTAGGGGACTCGAAAAGCATGAAGAACTTAAAATTTTTAGCGTTGGCGGCAGGGGCGGTTGGTTTAGCCTCATTGGTTGCCGGTAAGGCGCAGGCTACCGATGTTTCGGCTGCCGACATTGCGGTGTACTCCTGCTCCGACTCGTATTACGGCGAAAGTGGAAGCTACTGGGATCACCTGTCGAGCTGGGGGACCACGCGGTCGACTTATGACGCAAACTGTACAACCGGGCACACCTCGAACTCCCCGGGTTCGGTCGTAACTGCTACCGCGACCTTGCGGGCGGCAACGGCTCAGACCGTCGGTATCATTGCCAACCGTTTGGCTGCAGTGAAGAGCGCTTCCGGTAAAGCCATGCCGGTTCGTGTTTCCGTTAACGAAGACATGACGGCTGGTGAAATTGGTCTGTCGGGCGGCGACAAGAAACGCGGCATCGGCGTCTGGGTTCAGGGCTCGTTCACTCATGTGAATGACGACAATACCGCAACCGAGTTTGACGGTAACATCTTCACCTTCATGGCTGGCGTCGATAAGAAAATCGGAAGTCGTGCAATTGTCGGTGTTTCCGCTGGTTACGAAAATTCCAGCCTGGATACGGATTACAACCTTGGTGAAATCGATGGTTCTGGTTACCTCGTCGCGCCTTATGCTTCGTTCCAGATCAACGAAACTTTCAGCATCGACGCCAACGTCGGTTATGCGTGGCTCGACTATGATATGAACCGTACGGACTCCGTGAACTCCGAATATTTCTCGGGCAAAACCGATGCAACCCGTTATTGGGGCTTGGTGTCGGCGAATGGCGACTGGAGCCGCAACAAGCTGAACTACGGCGCTTCGCTTTCCGCTCTGTACACCAAGGAAAAGCGTGATGCCTTTGCTGAAACGGGCAACGGCAACACGGGTATTGTCAGCCAAGGCTCTGTGAGTTCCAAGCTGGGTCAGGTTCGTCTCGGCGGTCAGGTCGGGTACGATCTCGGCAAGGTTGAGCCTTATGCCAAAGCCCGGGTCGAGTACGACTTCACCAAGACTAAGGTCACGGTTGCTTCCAACCAGACCAAACCGGCTGATGATGATCTCGGCGCGGTCGTGGGTGCTGGCATCAACCTGAAGCTCTCCCCGGCAATCACCGGCGTGGTTGAAGGCGAGTACGGCGGACTGTTCCGGAGCGACTACAATGAGTATTCGGCTCTGGCCCGTCTGAGGATCGAATTCTAAGATCAGGCTATGCCACTAAAGAAATTAGAAAGGGCCCGGAAATTACGCCGGGCCCTTTTTCTATGTCTGCTTTGTACCGTCGTATCCGGTTGTTCCGGCGGCAGCTATTTCTTTGATCCTGCTGACTCGATCAGGACCGATATGGCGAATAAGCATTGGAAAGAAATTAGTCTAACGGCAGGTAGCTTTCTGTTGACCGGCTTTGTCAACGGAAAGGCTAGGACCGGCCAAAGGCTTCACATTTATATCGAGGGTGACGGAAACGCATTCGATTCGCGCGGAAGGGCCACGGACGACCCGACTCCGTTGAAGCCAACAGCCCTCGGCCTTGCCGTTGCCGATTCTTCTAACTCGGTTGTGTACCTCTCACGACCTTGTCAGCTTAGAAATGAGAAAGTGCTTCCTTGCTCCCGGAGGTATTGGACTTCTCACCGATTCTCGGAAGAGGTGATCGACTCCATGAATGTCGCCGTGACAAAAGTCGTTCGTTGGCTAAAGCCGAGTTCCGTTACCCTCATCGGGTTTTCGGGCGGGGGAGCCGTGGCGACCTTGGTTGCTTCGAGACGCACTGATATAAATAATCTAGTCACCGTTGCAGGAACGCTCGACCCCGATGTTTGGATGGGTCATCACAAATTGCCGAGGCTGAAGGGATCGCTTAATCCGAAAGCATTTGCGTCGCGTTTATCGGCTTTGCGGCAAACCCATTTTATTGGAAGCGATGACGAAATAATGCCCCGCGTTGTCGCCGATTCTTATATGGCGGCGCTTTCACCGCATCATAGTGCCCGGGTTATTTCAGTTCCTGGGTATGATCATCAATGCTGTTGGGATAAGAACTGGTCTAACTTACTTGCAAAAGCTCTAGGGAATTGACCCGCCGCACTGAAATCCTTAAAAACGCTTAGCCCTCGGGTGCCCGCTTCGGCGGGAGAATCGGAAAGCCGGTGAAAGTCCGGCGCGTGCCCAACGCTGTGAGGGGGATTGGCTGCGCCATAGCGCCACTGAGTTCAAATGACTTGGGAAGGCGGCGCGGTTGAGGTGATCCCCAAGTCAGAAGACCGGCCCGAAGGGAAACTGGATTGTCGACTGGACATCGGCAAGCCAACCATTTTCCAACCCAAGGGGAATACTGGTATGGAAAACGCTTTACGAGCCGATTCTCACACTTTTACCGATGATTTGCGGGCCGGGCTTTACAAAGCCATTTTTGAACGCCGCGACGTGCGGGGGCAGTTTTTACCGGACGCGGTGCCCGACGATGTGCTTGCTCGCGTTTTGATGGCGGCCCATTTCGCGCCGTCGGTCGGTTTCATGCAGCCGTGGAATTTCATGGTGGTGCGGTCAGAGGACGTGAAAGCCAAGGTGCACGCCGCCTTCAATAAGGCCCATAACGAAGCGGCTGAAATGTTCGACGGGGAAAAACGGGATGTCTACCGGACGCTCAAATTGGAAGGCGTCATGGAGTCGCCGGTCAATATCTGCATCACCTGCGACCGCGACCGGGCCGGTCCCGTGGTGATCGGCCGGACCCATATTCCCGAAATGGATCTCTATAGCAGCGTCTGCGCTGTGCAGAATTTTTGGCTGGCAGCGCGCGCCGAAGGGCTGGGCGTCGGTTGGGTCAGTATCGTCAATGAAGGCGAGATGAAAGAGGCCCTGAGCATTCCGGAAAATATCGTCCCCGTCGCCTATCTCTGCGTCGGTTACGTCAGCCATTTCTTCGATAAACCCGAGCTTGAAGCGGCGGGTTGGCGCCCCCGATTGGAGCTCGATGAGTTGATGTACTTCGACCAATGGGAGAACGGCGAAGAACAGGCCGGTTTCGACGTGAAAGGCGCTGTGCGTAGGCGGATGGCGCTTGCCAAGCAAGGGGTGTTCCCACCCGAAGATTAATGCCCTATCAAAGCCGCGCGGTGAGCCGTAAATAATTCGGCTAAGAAATCAAACGCCGCGCGGACCCTGGCATTACTGTGTAAGTCCGGATGCGAGGTCAGCCAAACCTCGTGTTCGGCGACGACGATATCGGGCAGGACGCGCACCAGCGCCGGGTCTTGATCGGCGACGATACAGGTCACCGGACCGATGCCATGACCCGCCGAGATCGCGGCCTTCAGCGCGGCCAGACTGTTGGAGCGATAGGCGACCCGCTTGTCGCCGAAATGGTCCTTGATCCAGTGCTGGTTTCCCAGCTCCCGCATGAGGTCGTCGCCGTCGACCGCGTAATGATTGGTCAGATCGTCGATGGTCTCAGGGCGTCCCCGCCGTTCAATATAATCCGGCGAGGCGTAGAGGCCCATGGCGTGGTCGGCGACTTTTTTGGCGATCAGGTCGCTTTGTTGCGGCCGGAAGAGACGCACGGCGATGTCGGCGTCGCGGCGCAGGAGATTGACGGCTCTGTTGTCGATGATGAACTCCAGCTGGATGCCGGGGTAACGCTCGCGAAAAGCCGTCATCTGACCGGTCAACCATGCCATGCCGAGGACCTCGGTCGTTGAAATGCGGACCGTGCCTTCAAGGGCGGCGTCGGTCCCCGCCGCCAGCCGCTCGATGGAAAGTGCGGTTTGCTCCATGGACAGCGCCGTGCTTAAGATGCGCCGCGCGGCGCCGGTGAGATCGAGGCGACGGGTCGTCCGATTGAACAGCGTTACGCCCAGCGATTCTTCCAAAGCCGCAATGCGTCGGCTGATGGTCGGCTGGCTGACTTTGAGCCGACGCGCCGCGCCGGCCAATGAGCCTGCCTCAACGACCGCCAAAAAGTCCCGTATGCCGTTCCAGTCCATCATTATGTATAAAAACGTATAAGTAACCTGCAAAAATAGCCAGTTTTCAGATGGAATAATAAAGATATTCTATAGATGAGTTTTGCAACAACTAGCCGAGAAACCCTATGTCCGAGACGCCGAAACACCGTAGCCGCACCTATCAATGGAATTGCCCCGAGGCCATTCACAAGGAAGCGCAATCCATGTCGGGCTTGGAGTTTCTGCAAAAGGCCGTGATCGGAAAACGCGCCCGGCCACCGATTGCCGAAACTCTCGATTTTTCGTTGCAGGAAGTGTCCGAAGGTAAGGCGGCCTTTGTGGCGGTTCCTGCCGAGTATCACTACAATCCCATCGGTACGGTTCATGGTGGGTACTTCGGCACCTTGCTCGATTCGGCCATGGGGTGCGCGGTTCATACGCTGCTCCAGCCCGGGGAGGGCTACACGACGCTCGAATACAAAATTAACTTGGTCCGCGCTCTGACCGCCGAAGTGGGAGAGGTGAGAGCGGAGGGATGGGTTGTTTACAAAGGCAGCCGCATGGCGACGGCGGAAGGAAAAATAATCGATTCAAAAGGGAAAATTTACGCCCACGGCAGCACCACCTGTATGATTTTCTCAACCTGGGAAGCACGGGGCGATAAGAAAAACGGCGGGAGCAAAAACTGATGGAATTGCGTATTCCCCAAACATTGGAAGAATGGAATGCCTCGGGAGACGGCTATCTGCCGGGCCATCTGGGTTTTGAATTTCTAAAAGTCGAAGAAAGCGAAGTGCTGGCTCAACTCGACGCCTCGAAAATTCACCGGGCGTGGAACGGCTTTCTGCATGCCGGTACGGTGGTCACCCTGGCCGATACCTGTTGCGGTTACGGCACGGTGCGCAGCCTGCCGGAAGGCGCTGCCGGTTTTACCACGATCGAATTGAAGAGTAATTTTTTGGGCACGGTGAAAGAAGGGCGGGTGAAATGCGTCGCCAAACCCGTGCACAAAGGTCGCTCAACCCAAGTCTGGGATGCTGAAGTCAAGAGCGTTGAAACAGGAAAGACGCTCGCGCACTTCCGCTGTACGCAAATGGTGCTTTGGTAGGCTTTTCTCATAGGCAGTTGTTGCTTTCTGCCTCTCTTTGATTATCTTTATCTGCATCTTTCCAATATGAAATCTTTATAATTTGAGATGCCGCACTCACCCATAAGATCCTTTGTCTTTGGCCTATTGTCGATTGTGACCGCTATGGTGGTCGTAACCGTAGTTGCCGAAATCGGGCTGAGAATTTTTCTACCGGCTCAGGTTGTCACGATTGGCAGGGCAATGTCCGAAAACGGTCTACGTTATGGGTGGGGATTCGACAGTAACGAATCGATTATTGTTTCCGATCCGGATACGGGAGAATTGTTTGTCGATCAAGCCAATTCGAGAGGCTGGCGAGACCGAGAGCATAAATTTGAGAATGAGAACAATGCGTTTCGAATTGTTGTCCTCGGAGATTCCATTACCTTTGGCGCCATCGTCGACCAGGAAAAAAACTATCCCCAGGTGTTGGAAAAGAAGTTTCTGAATGCCGGGTTCAATGTTGAAGTGGTGTCTTTGGCCTATGGAGGGGTGGGTACGGACCAGGAACTGGAGTTTCTAATACAAGAGGGGGTTCGTTATAACCCGGATATTGTTTTGCTCCAATTTACCTACAACGATCTTGGGAACATTACTAAAGAAGTTGGCATCGGAAAAAAGCCCTTCATTTATGCGCTTGATGACGCAGGAAAATTGATCAAGCGGCCCGATGAGCAATTTCACGCGACTGTTGAGCAATTCCAACAAAGTATCCGGCATAAACTGAAAGCATTGGCGAACTATTCTGAAATCGCCAAACGTCTCTATATTTTGTATCGCACATTTGTTGGACGGCAAGAAAGAGACAGCGGTTATTTCGTCGATAAATCACAGTTTAAGCGTCTGGAACACGCTTTTGGAATTTCAATGGATGATTCTCCCTTAGGCCAGTTTCTTCAGGCCAATATGGGTAAGCTGGTCGACAAGGAAGAAATCCTGCGTTTGGTCGATGCGTCCGGGTATGGTGAATTCCGTGAGGAAATCCTCAGACTATGTGAAAAACGTTGGTTCCACAGGTTCTCCGACAGGGAGTTCTTTCCAAAAAAACCGGATCCGACGAGTGAGCAATGGAAGTTGCTGTTTGCGTTGTTTGACAAAATTCATGAAACGGCAAAAGCTACCGGAGCGCGTTTGGAGGTTATTTCCGATAACGAACAAGGCTTCTTGAATTGGCAGCGGTATTGGTTTCGGTATCATTCAAGTGAAGAAGCTCGCAAAAACTACCTTATGCCAACGCAGCTCATTAAACAGTGGGCGAATGAAAAAGAGGCTGGGTTCATTGATTTTATCGCTCCGATTGAGCGGGCGCGGAATGATCCGCACCCAAACAATACGGGGTATGAGACGATGGCCGAAAGCTTGTTCCGAAGCATTAAGTCAAAATATTCCGCAGAGCTTTCCAAATACGTGATGAAGTAGTGGGTATATCATTCAATCCGGTCATCGCTGGTTTCGTAGCCCTGCTGCCGCTCCTCAAGCGTTAGTTCGAAACAGCTGACGGGTTACGTCGCCGATCAGCACCTTGAAGCGCTTATCGTCGGGACCCGTCACTCCTTTTATCCAGCCTTCCACATCGGACATTAACTGGTCGTCCGAGCAAAAAACGGCCCGGACGTCGATCTTATCGCCTTCGCCAGGTTGAACGGATGGAAGCTTGCCTTGGCAAATTCTGTTGGCGTTGGCCGTCTTGTCCGCTCCGAACAACAAAACGACTTTGATGCCCGGCGCTTGGGCCTCGGCTTCGTTGGCCGTGTAATGCAAAACCCGCCTGGAAATGGCGTTGGTCATGTGGAGCAAAACGTTATCGGCCAGTATTTCGTTGGTGACGCCAAACGGATTCCCGTGGATATCGACGAGGATGGGGCCGTTTTTGCCGGCGTAAATTACGTGCTCCCAAACGCCGCCCCGGTCAAAGGTGTTGACCACAGCCGGACCGTTTCCGCTGTCGCAGGCTGACAGAAGGGGTGAAAACAAGGCCGCGCCAAGGGCCGCCAGTTTCTTGAAGCTCATGGTGCGTATCCTCTCTCTTCTTATTTAACCGTTGGAAGCGGAGTGTTCGTTGATGGTACGGCGAATCAAATCTATGTGCAGGCGAAGACTGTAAAGGTTGTCCGCATAGGACAGAGGCACTTTGATTTCGCGCACCTCCGCTTCCATCGCATCGAGCCGCTGTTCAAGTTCTTTAACCCGCTCCAGCGTGGGTGATTGGGCGATCCCTTCTTCGATTTCGCGGAGATCCTTATACCACCGGTATATCCGTGAGCGAATTCGCCAGCGATACGCTGGCGGCAAAACCTTAAATAGCGGGATCGCCAAGGTCAGCAGCGGCAGGATCATGATTTTCAACCGGTCGATCAGATTGGCCGCCCAAAATGGCAAATACCGCTCAAGGAAAGAAGGGCCGTTCTTCAAAAAATGGCTGGCGTCGTCGCTTAAGGGAAATTCCACGTAGCGGGCCGAGGGAAACTGCCCGGCATCTTCCAAAAGCCCTTGTGCTTGATGGGTTTCGCTTGCTGCTTGGAGCAACAGGACGGCCAGCGCCGGATGCAAGTCGTCGCGGGCGGCCAAAGTAGCCGCCGGGGCAACCAATGTGATCGGCGCTTTCGGTAGATTGGCGGCCATATCGATGACGCCGTTGGGCAGGGTCACCTTGGACAAATAGGGGTGACGCCGAGTATAGGCCTCGGCGCGCTCGAAGTTGAGCAAGGTGACCGAAGTCTCGTCTAAAAGGGAGCGTACGGTCTGGGAGGTCGGTGAGGTCACAAAAAGAGCGGCGTCGATTTCGCCGTTTTTGAGCGCTTGAGCCGCCTCGGCTCCGCCGATCGGTAAAAGCTGGGTGTTTTCCGCGGTGATGCCGTTGTCGGTGAGGAGTTCGAGCGCCATGGCGCGGGTCCCGCTGCCTTCTGCGCCGATGGCTGTTTTGGCCCCTTTGAGGTCTTTCAGATGCCGGTCTTTCCTGTCGGTTCGGGTGAATACCCAGAACGGCTCGAAGTAGAGACTGGCGAGCCCCATGATTGGTGCGTCCGGCGCGGCGGCTCCCGCCGTGCCGCCTTGAACGAAGGCCGCGTCGGCCTCGCCTTTTTCAAGGCGGGAAATGTTTTCAACCGATCCTTTGCTGGGCAGGAGCGTGACGGCAATTCCCTGCTTGGCCAGGGCTTCTTTGTAGCGTTGACCAAAAGCATGGTAAGCGCCGTTCGGGTCGCCGGTGGAGAGCGTTAGGCTGCGCGGTGGGGCCGGTTCGACAAATTGATAGGTCAAAATCAAGGCGGCGGCGACCAAAAGGATTCCGCCCCCCCAAATGTGCAATGCCTCTTTCATCGTGCGAGGTTCTTTCAGGGTTTAAGCGACGACGCGGGCCTGACCGGCCATGGCTTCCAGATCGTACAGTGAGATATTGTCGCTTTTCATGGTGACCAATAGGGTGATTTCCATGGCGGCCTCTGGGGCGAGCCGTTGTTCCATCTCTTTTTGAATAAACCGGATGAGCGACGGGTTGGGGTCGGCATGGGCCAAGATATTGCTGACCAACTCCCGGCGGATCAAGGGCGGAAATTTGAGAATTTCAACGGTCAAAAGCGCCTTGGCTTCGGCAGGGACATGCTCATGCTTGAAAATCCGGTCGATGCAGAAACTATAGATGCCGAAATCGAGTTTGCCGGCCACGTCGTAGGTGAAGGCCATAAACTCGTCGCGGAAATCGCCGGCGGAAATCTGCTTTTGCGACAGCTGCTTCACCGTTGAGAGAAAATCCCTGTAGCGGGTCCGGGCCGGGGTCAGTTTCTCACTCAAAGCTCCGGCGATATCCCGAATGCGGGCTTCGGTAAACCCGGCTTCCATGATCGCCTTGGCCGACACCTGAACCTCGGGGTTCAGGGTTTCCCGCTCAATCAGCTCAAAAAGATCGCCATAAATATCTTTAATCATCGCATTGCCGCGCGACGCCTTAAGTCCCAACGGAAGCAAGGCGGCTTGGGCGACTAATGAATCCTTGGAGCAGACGGAGGCCATGGCCGAAGCGTCGGTCGGAACCGAATGGAGAGTGCGGAAATCGTCGGTGACGACGAAGCGGCTTTCGTCCATGGCGGTTAAGTATCGACCCAGCTTTCCGCATTCCATGAAGTGTTCCGCCAGATCGGGGCGGCGGGGATCGCTCGTCTTCATGGGGGGGATATCGTCGATCGGCATGGGTTTGACCGTCTCTTTAGACCTGCGGGATGCGGCTACCTCTTCTTTCAATACCAGCACCTTAGCAACATTCCAGTAAGAAAATCGAGTCTTTCGGGACGGTGCGTTTTCAGATAGATGTTGTGGCAACTTACAAACCGAGAGGCGCTGGAACCCGTGTTCGGACCCCAAGACAATCTCGACCCCGACCAATATCATGGATTGGTGATCGGCCTGAACGCCGTCGTCGTTGCGACGGACGGTGACGTGCCGCGGGTTTTGGTGGTCGGAAAACGCCAGCGGCAACGTCCCGATTATCACGCGGAATCCCTTCCTTTCGGGCCTTTCCACCCACAGCAACACCGGACGTTGGACGCGGGCCTGCGGTCCTGGGTGGAGGCGCAGACGGGATTGTCGCTCGGCTATGTGGAACAGCTCTATACCTTCGGCGACCGAGGCCGGGATCCTGGTGAAAGACGCGGCGGTCCGCGGGTGATCTCCATCGGGTATTTGGCGCTCACCCGGGAACCGTCGCTGGCGTCGGCGGCGGAAGTGGAGTGGCGGTCGTGGTACGGATATTTTCCGTGGGAAGATTGGCGCGAAGGTCCGCCAAGCGTCATTTCGGAAAGACTCGAGCCTGCCTTGAAGCAATGGGCGGCGGCGGCCAAAACATCCGTCGAGCGTCAGGAGCGGGAGAACAGGGTTTCGGTCGTTTTCGGTCTTTGCGGTGCGGAATGGAGCGAGGAGTTGGTCCTTGAGCGATACGAATTGCTCTACGAGGCGGGGCTTGTCGAGGAGGCGAGAAGAGCCCAGGGCATAAATGACGACAAGGACTTTTCACGGCCTATGGCGCTCGACCACCGGCGTATTCTGGCCACCGCCATTGGGCGCTTGAGGGGTAAAATCAAATACCGCCCTGTTGTCTTCGAGCTGATGCCGGAAACTTTTACGCTATACCAGTTGCAAAAACTGGTGGAGGCTTTGGCAGGCAAGCGGCTGCATAAACAGAATTTCCGGCGTCTGGTCGAAAAGACGGGTTTGGTGGAAAGCACGGGGAAAGTTGAAACCCAAACCGGAGGGCGTCCGGCCCAACAGTTTAGGTTCCGCCGAGAAATTTTGGCCGAGCGCTCGGCGGTCGGGGTGAGGATACCGACGGCACGCCGTAAAATATGACGGCGGCAATGAAGGATTGTCCCGCAATTCCTTGACTCCCGCTTATGCTCAACTTAATTATAAGCGCAAGAGGCTCCAGTTTTGCATTGGGGCAAAGTTTTAGTCCCTATATATGCTCAATATGAGCATAAGGAGCGATGGGATATGAAAACAGCGACGGCGGAAGTCATGGCACCGGTTGAAAGCGAAGCGTTGGAACGGACGCGGGCTTTGTTTGAAAAAGCCGGATCGGCGATTCCGAGAACCAACTGGCTGCATTTGGCGCCCTTTGTGGACGAGGTGCTGCGTCTGAAAAAAGAGCGCAATGCGGTTATTTTGGCGCACAACTATATGACGCCGGATATTTTTCACTGCATTGCCGACATCAAAGGCGACTCGCTTGCCTTGGCCCGTGAGGCCATGAACGTCGACGCCGATGTGATCGTTATGTGCGGGGTCCATTTCATGGCGGAGACCGCCAAGATTTTGAACCCCAATAAAACGGTGCTGATCCCAGACCCGGAAGCCGGGTGCTCTTTGGCTTCGTCGATCACTGGGGCCGATCTGCGTAAACTGCGCGAACAGCACCCGGGCGTGCCGATTGTTTCTTATGTCAATACGACCGCCGACGTGAAAGCCGAAACGGATGTTTGCTGTACCTCGGCAAACGCCAAAAAAGTTGTCGAGTCTCTTGGCGTTCCCAAAGTCATCATGACGCCGGACGAGTTGCTGGCCCGCAACGTAGCGGCCGAAACCGACGTTGAAATCATTACCTGGGCCGGGTCTTGCGAAGTGCATGAGACCTTCGAGCCCGCTCAGGTGGACCGGCTACGCAAGGCCTATCCGGACGTGGTTGTTTTGGCGCACCCGGAATGTCCGCCCGAAGTGGTGGAGAAATCCGACTTCTCCGGCTCGACGACCGGCATGGCCAACTGGGTTTCCGAGCATAAACCGAAAAAGGCTGCGCTGATTACCGAGTGCTCGATGAGCGATAACCTGATTTCCCAATGCCCGGATACCCAATTCATCCGGTCTTGCAGCCTGTGCCCGCACATGCAACGGATCACCATCGACAAAGTGGCGCAAAGTTTGCGCGATATGACCGTTGAAGTAACCGTCGATCCCGAGATCGCCGAGCGGGCGCGCCGGTCCGTCGAGCGGATGATCGAGATCGGTTAGGGCTATAGGGGAACTGTGTCATGGCTTCCTTCCTTTCAGACGTACCGGACCGAACGGACATCCTGATCATCGGCGGCGGTGCGGCCGGTCTTTCGGCGGCGCTTGAGTGCAAAGGCCGTGACGTGGTGGTTTTGGCGAAAGCGCCGGTCGGCGACGGTGCATCGAGCGCCTTGGCCCAAGGCGGGGTCGCCGCCGCCGTCGGAGCGGACGATCAAGCCGACGATCACAGCAAAGATACCTGTGTCGCTGGCGCTGGATTGTGCGACCCCGAAACCGTCGAACTGCTGACTGGGTTGGGCCGCGACGCAATCGACCGGCTGGTTGAGTTGGGCATGGTCTTCGACCGCGAGTCCGACGGGACCTTCAAATTGAGCCGCGAAGCCGCCCACGGACGCCGTCGGGTGTTGCATGCCAACGGCGACGGGACCGGTCAGGAGTTAATGCGCGCCTTGGGGGCGGCGGTCCAGCGCGCCGATCATATCAAGGTTGCGTCCGACGTTCGGGCCGAAGAACTGATTGTCGCCGATGGGCGGGTTTGCGGCGCGTGGGTTGCCGACGCTGCCGGTAAAACCAAGCCGATTGTGGCGCGGGCCGTGCTGTTGGCGACCGGCGGGATCGGCCAGTTGTTCGCCAAAACGACCAACCCCGTCACGGCGACGGGCGATGGCCTCGCCATGGCGGCAAGGGCCGGAGCGGTCATTGCCGATCCCGAGTTCATCCAGTTTCATCCGACGGCGATTGACGTGCCCGGTTTGACCGGCGCGCCGCTTCCCCTGGCGACCGAAGCCCTGCGCGGGGAGGGAGCGTTTCTCGTCGACAATAAGGGCGTTCGTTTTATGACGGCGGTGCACGACGATGCCGAGCTCGCGCCGCGCGACGTGGTCGCCCGGGCCATTTGGCGGCAACGGGCCGCCGGTCGGAAAGTGTTTCTCGATGCCCGCAAGGTCGTTGGAGCGCGGTTCCCCGAGCAATTCCCGACGGTGTTCGGGCTTTGCATGAAAGCCGGGATCGATCCCCGGCGTGAGCCCATCCCCGTCGTTCCCGCGGCCCACTATCACATGGGCGGCGTCGCGGTGGACGGCTACGGGCGAAGCTCGTTGGACGGTCTTTGGGCCTGCGGCGAAGTCGCGGCGACCGGGGTGCACGGCGCCAACCGGCTGGCCAGCAACTCTTTGCTTGAGGCCGTCGTGTTCGGGCCGCGGGTCGCCAAAGATATCTTGGCCGCCGAACTTCCGGTATTGGCGGAGATCAGCGGCTTGGACCGTGAAGGCGATGATGCGGCGGCGGGTTCCGATGAAATCTCTTGGCGTAACCTTCAGGGGCTGGCTTACGAGCATCTGGGCGTTGTCCGCGAGGAAGTAGGCCTGCGTCATTTGGTCAAAGAGGCCTGGGGCTTGATGGACCGGGCGGCGTCTCAATCATTGCGCAACGGCGCGACCGTCGTCTTTATGGCCGCCGTCGCCGCCTTGACCCGCACGGAAAGCCGGGGAGCCCACTTTAGAACCGACTATCCCGAGACCGCACAGCAAGCCTTGCGGACCTTCCTGACGCTTGACGACGCCATAGCCAGGGTCGATACCCTCAACGTTCACAAAACATTCGATACGAGACAGGCATGACTCCCTCTCCCGATGGGCTGATTAAACTGCCCAAGACGTTTATCCGCCAAGCGGTTCGCTCGGCGCTGACCGAAGACATGGGTCGGGCCGGTGACATCACCACCGATTCTATCGTCCCGGAAGACACCAAAATGGCGGCCGAGATCGTGTCCCGCCAGCCGGGTTGCATCGCCGGGTTGGAGTTCGCCATTCAGGCGTTTCGGCGGCTGGGCAAGAAGGAAATCAAAACCAAGATCATCTGCGACGATGGAACCTGGGTGGAGCCGGGTCAGCCGGTTCTGCGGGTCAAAGGACCGGCGCGTGGTATCCTAACCGCCGAGCGGGTCGCGCTCAATTTCGTCGGCCATCTTTCGGGTATCGCGACGGCGACTCGCCGGATTGCCGATGCGGTCAAAGACTATCCCGTGGCCATCACCTGCACGCGCAAAACGACTCCTGGCCTCCGGGCGTTCGAAAAATACGCCGTGCGGGCCGGCGGCGGGGCCAACCATCGTTTCGGTCTCGACGACGGCATTCTGATTAAGGATAACCATATCGCCGTTGCGGGCGGGATTGGTCCGGCCATCGAGCGGGCCAAACAGGCCGCCGGCCATATGGTCAAAATCGAGGTTGAAGTGGATACATTGGAGCAATTGACTGAAGCGCTGGAGCATGGCGCCGATGCGGTTCTGCTCGACAACATGTCGATCCCGACCTTGAAAGAGGCGGTCAAGATGATCGATGGTCGAGCCATCGCCGAGGCCTCCGGGGGGATCACGCTTGAAACCGCGCCGCAGGTCGCCTCGACCGGGGTCGACGTGATTTCCATCGGTTGGCTGACCCATAGCTCGCCCTGCCTGGACGTTGGGCTGGACTTTATTAAATAGGTTTTCCGGGGCTAGGGCATATAGCTGACGCCACGGCACCCTTTTCGAGTGGTAGGTAAATAGGGCAAGGTAATAAACCGTTTGTTACCTGATAGGGGAACCTGATGTCCTATACGACCCTGGCGCTCGATATCGCCGACAACGTCGCCCATATCCGTCTTAACCGGCCCAAGGAATACAACTCCATGATCTTGCCGTTTTGGCAGGAAATGGTCGACGTGTTCCGCGAGATCGAAGCCCGCCCGGAAGCGCGGGTTGTCGTCGTTTCTTCCGAAGGCAAGCATTTCACCTCGGGGCTCGATTTGTCGGCCTTCCAAGGGTTGATGCAGGAGATGACGGAAGGCGACCCGGGGCGTATCCGCGAACAACTTTACCGGACGATTCTCGAACTCCAGGAAACCATGTCGGTGCTGGAAAAATGCCGGGTGCCGGTTCTCGTCGCCATCCAGGGCGGCTGCATCGGCGGCGGTGTCGATTTGGTCACGGCGGGCGATATGCGCTACTGCACCGAAAACGCCTTTTTCCAAATTCAGGAAATCAACATCGGCATGACCGCCGACGTGGGCACCCTGCAAAGGCTGCCTAAGCTGATCGGTATGGGAATGACCAAGGAACTGGCGTTTACCGGTCGCCGGTTCCTGGCTCAAGAGGCCAAGGCGCACGGATTGGTCAACGAGGTTTATGAAAATGCCGAGGCCATGCTGGAAGGTGTTTTCGAAATCGCCAAGACGATTGCCGCCAAGTCGCCGCTGTCGGTCGTCGGCACAAAAGAAGTGCTGCACTATGCCCGCGACCACAGTATTGAAGACGGCTTGAAACAGGTGGCCACTTGGAATGCCGGAATGATCTTCTCAAGCGATATCATGGAGGCCGCCAAGGCTGGCGCGACGAAGAGTCAGCCGGTTTTTAAGGACACGCTGGCACCGAAAAAATTGGTAAAATAGAGAGAGCGCTGTTTAGGCGCCTCAATTGTTCCCGCCTCAAGCCAAGCCACGCAACAGCACGGCACTTACACCGGCCTGTCCTGTGCCATATGATATATCCGCAAGATGGTTATGGCCGTACGTCGATTTCGTAGATGACCACATAGGGCAGCCCCGTAACGACGAACTGCCGCGTTCCTTCTACGTCGCCGGGGCGGCCATAGCCTGGAAAGTGGATGAGGCGGTCAATGGAAAAGCGGATGGCGTGGGCGACACGCGCGGCGGCCCGTTCATCTTCCTCGGCAATGTGGGAAAAATGTGAAACCAAGTCGCCTTGGGCAAGGCGGGTGTATCTAATTTTCATGCGCCGTACTTGGCGTATACAGCGTCGATTTCTTTTTCCGTGGCGAAGTCCAGCGTACGTCGAGCCTTTTCGATACCCGCAATTTGTTCCGATGTTAGACGCGTGGTGTCTTCTACGACTTCAACGCTGACTTCAAATGTGGCCTCTGGCGGCAAATTGGCTGCGTAAAACGCCAAGTCCTTGCCACGCATTTGCTCTTTAAGTTTCGGCATGTCTGGCCTTTCCAATTCCTATTGGAAAAGAATAGCAAACACGAAGAGAAAAGGAAATACGGGCAGACCACGCCTTTGGCCATAGGGCCATGGCCTAATTGATGTAGCGTGGATCAGGCGCTGGCCGCTTCCTGTTCGGCGAGCGCACCCATCTGCTCGAACAGGTCCAGGGATTTTTGGGCTTCCTCGGGGTCGAGCTTGGACAGAGCGAAGCCCACGTGAACGATCACGTAGTCGCCCACGGTACAGTCTTCGACCAAAGACAAACTGATTTCCTTACGTACGCCGCCCACCTCGACAATCGCGTTGTCGTCGGCGAGCAATTCAACGATCTGGGCCGGTATGGCGACGCACATGGATTTTCCCCTGGTTTGCTCAAGTTTTGGGCGCGCTCACCATAGCCGACGGCGAAAGGTTGCACCAGCCCCTTGTCCTCGCCATTTATCAGTAGTTAACCTGTCCGGCCATAGAATCTTAGCCTGAATTTGCTCCTTTCTTTTTTAACCGAAGGGCGAAATGGGGACCGATCACAAACCGATCAGAGAATTGGGCTCGCCGCGTTGCAAGGTGGAATCACACCGCTTGCTTGCGTTGCTGTTGCAAAAATTGGAAGCCGCGGCAGGGCAGTCGAACGGCGCGGTGCCGATTGATACGATCCGGCAAGAAATTGCAACATTGTGCACAGCGACGGCCTCCAATTTTTCCAAGGTCTATCGCGATTGTCTCGTCTTGCTCAGCGACGAGGTTTGGGAGGAAAAACGCCAGAATGCGCTGGGGCGGTTGTTGATCAACGATATCGAGTCGCATCTGACCAGCCAAGTGAACCCGGATATCAACTCGGATAAGATTCCACGCCGGGCAATCTTACCCATGTTGAATCTTTTATCGACGCTGGTTGGGGAGCCGCTTTTCCAGAACTGCTACGAAGAAGCGCGTCATCTGAGGACTAAGTTGCAGGTGGAGGAAGGCAAGCTTGCCGTTTGGCAGGAATTCTTCGCCCATAAAGAAGCGCAGAGAATTAAGACGCAATTGCTTGTCGCGTTGTCGCGGCGGTTTACCGATTTCGACAAGCGGGTGAGTTGGGTGGTTCAGGTGATGAATTCGCAATTGGACCACCAAGTCACGGTCAAGGAACTGGATGGCCGCCCGCAATGGACTCTGCGGCCCCATCATTTTTACATGATGATGGGTAGCCTAGTGGCCCCGATGGCCCGCTTCCTGTCAACCAAGGAAGGCGAGGCCAAGATGAAGGAGCGTTTTGGCGTCGAGGGGGTCGAGTTTTTGCGGCTGTTCATCACCAATCTAAGAGAACGCGTGCCGTCGAACTGAACGACTTCACATCTCCGTAATAGTTCCCCTCTTTTCTGCCCCCCTTGAAACAGGTTAAAGTTCCGCAAAACACAAAAGAACGGAACCACCGAACTCCATGGTCAACAATCCTTTGAAGAACGTCGCCTTCGCGCTGGCCCCCGGTTTGGCGGCGCTGTGCGTCATGACGATCCTGGAGTCCGTCGATCTTCTAAGCGCCGCGCTTGTTGGGGCTTTGTTTCTTGCCGGCGCCGGGTGGTTGCTCCACAAATTGGGACGTGGTTCGGTCGAGCGTCCGCCGTCGCGCCGGGTTGCCAGCCTGGACGGAACGCTTCTGGAAAGTCTGCCGTCGCCCATCTTGCTCCTCGGGCGCGACCGGCGCGTCGTAACATTGAACGCCGCCGCCCGGAAAATTTTTGCGGTCGATCCTCTCAATCGGGATTTGGCGCAGGCGATTCGGCATCCCGCCGTTTTAAAGGCGGCGGACGACGCCCTGGCGGGTAAAGGGGGCGGCAAATCGGTTGAAGTGTCGCTTGGCGGCGAGACGCCCCGTATCTTCAATACCATCGTCCAGCCGATGGGCGAGGGAAACGACAAAGCGCCGTTGGGCGCCGTCGTCGTTCTTAACGACATCACCGCCGACAAAGCGACGCAGGAAATGCGGGACGATTTTGTCGCCAACGTCAGCCACGAATTGCGCACACCGCTCGCCTCGATCAAAGGGTTTATCGAAACCATGCTCGGCTCCGCCAAGGACGACCCGGAAGCTCAAGAGCGGTTTTTGGGAATTATGGAAGGCGAAGCCGAGCGGATGGCGCGGTTGATAGACGACCTGTTGTCCCTGTCGCGTATTCAGGTCAATCAGCACGTGGTGCCGCAGGGGCGGGTTCAGCTACGGCCGTTGCTGGAGGGGATTGCCGATTCCATGGCGCCGGTCGCGAAAGAGCGCAACGTCTCCTTGCAACTCGATATGAGCAAGGAAGCGCCGGACGTTGTTGGCGACCGGGACCAACTCTATCAAGTTTTTGTCAATCTGGTGAACAACGCCATCAAATACGGGGCGGAAAACGGAACCGTGACAATCGGGGTCGAACCGGTCGGACGGGTTCGCGGCACGGGCGGTCCGGGGGTTGCCGTGTCCGTATCCGATGACGGAGACGGCATCCCGAACGAGCATATCCCGCGGTTGACCGAGAGGTTTTACCGGGTGGACAAGGCGCGTTCCCGCCAACTGGGCGGCACGGGACTGGGACTGGCGATTGTCAAACATATCGTGACGCGCCATAGGGGCCGGCTGGTCATCGAAAGCGCGCCGGGAAAAGGCAGCCGCTTTACCGTTCACCTTCCGATCAGTTGACGGAGCGTTGGTCGATCCGGTCGTTTTTCCACCGGATTTGACGGTATCGTGAAAAAAACCGGCGAGCGTCATCAAACTGTAACATGGATGTCATAAAAGGGCAGTGACCCGGAGCGTATGACGGAACTCGAAAAGCGGATGACCGCTTTATGAAGAGTTTTCACTGCTAGGAAACATGAAACCCATGTTCAAAAAATCCATTGTTTTGGCTGCCGTCGCGACCGTCGCCATGGTTGGCGCCGCGCAAGCCCGCGATCAGATCCGCATCGTCGGGTCTTCCACCGTTTATCCCTTTGCCACCGCGGTCGCCGAAAACTTCGGTAAAACCACCGGCTTCAAGACCCCGGTTGTCGAGAGCACCGGCTCCGGCGGCGGTCTGAAGCTGTTCTGCGCCGGGGTCGGTGAAGAGCATCCGGACATCACCAACGCTTCGCGGGCGATCAAGAAGTCCGAAATCGAACGCTGCGCCAAAAACGGCGTCGCCGACATCACCGAAGTGAAAGTCGGTTACGATGGCATTGTCATCGCAAACGCCAAAAGCGCTCCGACGATGAAAGTCACCCGTAAGCAACTGTTCCTCGCCCTGGCCAAAGACGTGCCGGCCGGTGAAGGCAAGCTGCAGCCGAACCCCTACAACACCTGGAAAGACGTTGATCCGTCGCTTCCCGATGTGAAGATCGAAGTCCTCGGCCCGCCGCCGACCTCCGGTACCCGTGACGCCTTCGCCGAACTGGCGCTTGAAGGCGGCTGCAAGAAGTTCGACTGGATCAAGGCGATTAAAAAGCAGGACAAAAAGAAATACAAAGCCATTTGCCATTCGGTCCGTGAAGACGGCGCTTACGTTGAAGCGGGCGAAAACGACGTGCTGATCGTTCGTAAGCTGGAAGCCAACCCCGATGCCTTCGGCGTGTTCGGCTACTCCTTCCTCGACCAGAACGGCGACAAGGTTCAGGGCAGCCTAGTTGACGGCGTTGAGCCGACCTTCGAAAACATTGCCGAAGGCAAGTACCCGGTCTCCCGTCCGCTGTTCTTCTACGTAAAGAAGGCGCACGTTGGCGCGGTTCCCGGCATGAAAGAATACTTGGCAGAATTCACCTCTGAAAAGGCTTGGGGTGACGAAGGATACCTTTCCGAGAAAGGCCTGATCCCGATGCCGAAAGAAGAGCGTATGAAGTACATGAACGACGCCAAGGCGTTGAACAACAACCTGATGATGTAAGCATCCGGTATTCGGCGGGGCGGTTTTCTTGAAGAAAGCCGCCCCAGCCCACTGAGTTTTGTCTCTTGATGTGAAATACCGCTGCGAAAAGGCAGCTTAAAGAATGCAAACGACAATACTAGCCGCCACCCTGACCTGCTTGGCTATTTTCGGCTTTTACGCCGGACGCGCCAGGGCTCTTTCGATTGTGTCGGGGCGGGCCAGCAAGCTCCACTCGCTTCCCAGCTACTATGGCTATTACCTCGCCATGTGGTGCGGTATCCCGAGTTTTCTGATCGTCCTGGCCTGGGCGTTTTTCGAACCGGTTCTGGGTGAAAAGATCATCCTTTCGACCCTGTCCGAAGCGACGATCAATGACGCCGGTGAAATGATCGGGGTTATGGTGAATGACGTTCGCAACCTTGCTAGCGGCAATATCGTCAGTCGAGAGGTGACGCCCGAGATGACGGCGGCGGCCGATCACTACAATTCGGTCAACCGGACCGGGTTCGCCGGTCTTATTGTCGTTGCATTGTCGGTGGCGATTGGCGGCATTCTGTTGGGGCATAAACGTATTCAACCGAGACTGAAGGCCCGCCACCATGTGGAAGGCTTCGTCAAAGGATTCCTGATTGTCTGTTCGTTTGCTGCGATCCTGACGACGATCGGGATCATTCTGTCCCTGTTTTTCGAATCCCTGCGGTTCTTCCAGTTGGTCTCGCCGGTTGAGTTTTTGTTCGGCCTGGAATGGAGCCCGCAGACCGCGTTGCGCGCCGATCAAGTCGCCAGTTCAGGGGCGTTTGGTGCGGTCCCGCTGTTTGCCGGGACCATGTTGATTTCTTTTATCGCCATGTGTGTCGCCGTGCCGGTCGGGTTGTTGAGCGCGATTTACATGTCGGAATACGCCCCGAAAAAGGTTCGCTCTATCGCCAAGCCGCTGCTCGAGATCCTCGCCGGTGTGCCAACGGTGGTTTACGGGTTTTTTGCCGCTCTGACGCTGGCCCCTTGGCTGCGTGAAACCGGCGGCATGATCGGCCTCGATGTCTCCTCCGAGAGCGCGCTGGCGGCGGGGTTGGTCATGGGCATCATGATTATCCCGTTTGTTTCCTCGCTTTCCGACGACGTTATCAACGCCGTTCCACAGGCGATGCGTGACGGTGCATTCGGTCTCGGCGCGACCACGTCCGAGTGCGTTCGGCACGTGATCCTGCCTGCCGCTTTGCCGGGGATCGTCGGCGGCGTCCTGCTGGCCGTTTCGCGGGCCATCGGTGAAACGATGATCGTGGTTATGGCAGCGGGTTTGGCGGCCAACCTGACGGCCAATCCTTTGGATGCGGTAACGACGGTGACGACGCAGATTGTGACGTTGCTGGTCGGCGACCAGGAGTTTGACAGTGCGAAAACCCTGGCGGCGTTTGCCCTAGGCCTGGTGCTGTTCTTCATAACCCTGGGGCTCAACATCATCGCCCAGCGGGTGGTCAAGAAATACCGAGAGCAATATGAATAAGTCCCAAAACATCCAAGAGAACCCGACAACCCGGAAAATCCGGGCAGGTCTGAAGAAACGGTACGCCGCCGAGCGACGGTTCAGATTTTACGGGATGGCGGGAATCGCCATTGCCGTGTTTGCCCTCGTCGTGTTGTTCGTCTCGATTGGCTCCAAAGGTTATACGGCCTTCGTTCAGACCCATATTCAATTGGACGTCTTTTTCGACGAAGCGCTGATCGATCCGGCTGGCGAGCGCAAGGCCGAGGTTTTGAGCCGGGCCGATTACGCGGGCGTCGTAAAAGCCTCGCTGCGGGCGCGGTTCCCCGAGGTGAAGAGCCGCCGGGATAAGCGTCAGCTCTATGGGCTTATCAGCCCAGGCGCCGCGTTCGATCTTCGTGAAATGATCATGGCCGATCCGTCGCTGATCGGCACGACCCAGAAAATGACCCTGGTCGCCTCGGACGATGTGGACATGCTGATCAAGGGCCATATTTCGCGGGAAACGGAAGAAAGCGCGCGCCCGATCAAGGATACTCAGGTTGCTTGGGTCGACCAATTGAGCGAGGCGGGGGCCGTCTCGACCCCGTTCAATATCCGGTTTTTCACGGCGGGAGACTCCCGTGAGCCGGAGTTGGCCGGGATTTGGGGAGCCATCGTCGGGTCGTTCTATACCATGTTGGTCACCTTGGCCCTGTCGTTTCCCTTGGGCGTTGCCGCCGCCATTTATCTTGAGGAATTCGCCCACAAGAGCCGTTTGGCCGCGCTGATTGAGGTGAACATCAACAACCTGGCCGCCGTGCCGTCGATCGTTTTCGGCCTGCTGGGGTTGGCAGTGTTTCTCAACTTCTTCCAGATGCCGCGGTCCGCGCCCATCGTCGGCGGCGTTGTGCTGGCCTTGATGACGTTTCCGACGATTATCATCGCCGGGCGGGCGGCGCTGAAAAGCGTTCCGCCGTCCATCCGCGAGGCCGCTGCAGGATTGGGCGCATCGCGCACCCAGGTGGTTTTTCACCATGTCTTGCCGTTGGCCATGCCCGGCATCATGACCGGTACGATTATCGGCATGGCCCGTGCCGTTGGGGAAACGGCTCCCCTTTTGATGATTGGGATGGTCGCCTTTATTGTCGACATTCCTCAAGGAATTACCGATCCGGCGAGCGTTTTGCCGGTCCAGGTCTATCTTTGGGCCGATGCGCCCGAAAGAGCCTTCGTGGAGCGGACCTCCGCGACAACCATGGTTCTGCTCGGGTTTTTAATCGTTATGAACGCTGCCGCCGTTTTACTTCGTAAAAAATTCGAGAGGCGCTGGTAATGTTTGCTTTTCAGGAACCGAAAGGGGATTCCCCGGTGACCCAAACCGCCGAAAAACCGACACCCAAAGAGGCCGAGGTAATTCCGGTTCCCGAAGCGGGTCCGGAAGACATCAAAGTTGCTGCGCGTGACGTCACCGTCCATTACAGCGGGGCGCAGGCGCTGTTTAACATCAACCTCGATATCCCAGAGCGCCGGGTGACCTCACTGATCGGGCCGTCCGGGTGCGGCAAGTCGACCTTTCTGCGTTGCGTCAACCGGATGAACGATACGATCGACGGCTGTGTCGTTGGCGGCAACCTGATGATGGACGGCTTTGACATCAATTCCAACGAGATCGACGTTGTCGAACTACGGGCCCGGGTGGGAATGGTTTTCCAAAAACCCAACCCCTTCCCCAAGTCCATTTACGACAACGTGGCCTACGGCCCCCGTATTCATGGGTTGGCGTCGGATAGTACGGAGCTTGATGAAATCGTTACCCGAAGCCTTGAAAAAGCAGGCCTGTGGAACGAGGTCAAAGACCGTCTTTTGGAGCCCGGAACGGGCCTGTCCGGAGGGCAGCAGCAGCGGCTTTGCATCGCCCGGGCCATTGCGGTCAGCCCGGAAGTCATCCTGATGGACGAACCCTGCTCGGCTCTCGATCCCATTGCGACGGCCAAGATCGAAGAACTGATCGACGAAATTCGGGAAAACTTCACCATCGTCATCGTCACCCACTCCATGCAGCAGGCGGCGCGCGTGTCGCAATACACGGCGTTCTTCCATCTGGGGAAACTGGTGGAAAAAGGCACCACGGAAAAAATCTTTACCGAGCCCGACGATCAGCGGACTCAGGACTACATCACCGGCCGGTTTGGGTAAGAAAAAGGGAGAGCGAAACGTGGCATCGGAACATACCGTAAAGTCGTTTGACGACGAACTTTCCCGGCTCGACAACCTAGTTGCGACCATGGGGGGGCTGGCTGAAAGTCAGGTGAATGATTCCCTCAACGCGCTTACCAACCGGGATGTCGCGTTGGCCGATAAAATCATTGCCGAAGACAAGCGGCTCGACCGTTTGGAAGAAGAGATCAATATCCAGTCCCAGAAACTTTTGGCCTTGCGCCACCCGGTTGCCGACGATCTAAGGTTGGTGATTGCCGGACTGAAGGTCTCCAGTGATCTGGAGCGGATCGGCGATTATGCAAAAAACATTGCCAAGCGGACGAAAATTTTAACCGATGCGCCGCGCCTTGGCACATCGAACAGCATCAAGCGCATGGGCGGCATTGTTGAGTCGATGATCCGCGATGTGTTGGATGCCTATCTGGCGCGGGATAACGAAAAAGCCGACGACGTGCGCAACCGGGACGAAGAGGTCGATGCGTTGCACTCGAGCCTGTTCCGCGAGTTGCTGACCTACATGATGGAAGATCCGCGGAACATCAGCTACTGCACCCACCTGCTGTTTGTCGCCAAAAATATCGAACGCATGGGCGATCATGTGACCAACATCGCTGAAAACGTGATCTTCATGGTTACCGGGCATCGCCCGGATGAAGCCCGTCCCAAAGACGACGAAACGCCGTTTACGGTGGTTGACGGGGAAGGCGGTGCCAAGAGCGAAATCGGCGCCCAATAAAGAGGAAGAATGAAAGAATGACTTCGCGCGTATTAATCATTGAGGACGATCCGTCCATCGTCGAAATGTTGCGCTACAATCTGCAAAAGTCGGGTTTCGATCCGCTTGTCGCCATGGATGGCGAAGAGGGGGTGATGCTCGTTGAGGAAGAAGCGCCCGACTTGGTGATTTTGGATTGGATGCTGCCCCTAATGTCCGGGATTGAGGTCTGCCGCCGCATTCGGCGTCGGCCAGAATCGAAAGATTTGCCGATCATCATGCTGACGGCCAAAGGCGAGGAAACGGACCGTGTCCGGGGTCTGGAAAGCGGTGCCGACGACTACGTGGTCAAACCTTTTTCTCCCACTGAAATGATGGCCCGCGTCCGGGCGGTGCTGCGCCGCGCCAAACCGGCATTGAATGAAGAAACCCTTGAGTATTCCGGAATCGAAATGGATTTGGCGGCCCACCGGGTGACCCGCGACGGCGATCCAGTCAAGCTGGGGCCGACCGAGTACCGATTGCTGAAAGTGTTCCTCGAACGTCCGGGCCGGGTGTTTTCGCGCGAGCAGTTGCTCGATATGGCCTGGGGGCGCGATATTCATGTGGAACCGCGCACGGTCGACGTTCATATCCGGCGGCTCAGAAAGGCGCTCAACGACGGTGGGCGCTCCGACCTGCTGCGCACCGTCCGCTCAGCCGGTTACGCACTGGATACCCAAACCGCTTAATTAAGAAAAAGCCCCGGAGAGATTTTCGCCGGGGCTTTTTCGTTGTCTCGGGTATCGAAACTATACTTTCAGCCGTTCGACCACTTGATCTTTCGCCAAGTGGGATTCGACGATTTCATCGGCGTCTTCGAGCGATTTCGGCGCATACCAGGTGCCTTCCGGGTAAACAACGAGAACCGGACCGTGGTCGCAGCGGCCCAAGCAACCGGCGGAGCTCACCCGAACGCCTTCCAGGCCAAGCTCATCGGTTTTTTCCCACAGGCGCTTGCCGATGTCGTTGCCGCCGCGCTGGGCGCAGCTGCCTTTCGGGTGTCCTTCCGGACGCATTTGGCTGCAAAAGAAGACGTGTTTTTTAAAATAGAGTTCGTCGGACATTCTGTAACTTCCCCATATCGTTTGGTTGGTTTTTTGCCTGTCATACGACAGACATTGGCGGGCTGTGGCCGGACTTTATCGGCTGGAACCGGTGACCGCAAGGCCGGGATCGATCTTGCATTGGTGGACGGAATGGCAACAATGGACCCGTTCCGCCCACTATGGAGAGAATTCCCGTGCCCCATACGACGACGCTCGCCGGTCCTTTTCAGCCACCCGCCAATGGCGCAGAAGCAAAGCAAATCGTGATTTTTCTCCATGGCTATGGAGCCGACGGCAACGATTTGATCGGGCTGGCGCCGATGTTCGCCCAAGGGCTGCCGGAAGCGCAGTTCTACGCCCCGCACGCCCCGGAGCCGTGCGAAATGTCGCCGTTCGGCCGCCAGTGGTTCAGTTTGGCGTCATACGACCCGAACTTCATGCGCCGGGATCCCGCAACCATGGGGGCGATTTACAAGGCCATGCTCGATGGCGCGCGCCAGGCCGCGCCGATTCTCAACGCCTTTATCGACGAACGCCTTGAAGAACACGCTCTGACGCCGGACAAACTGGCGCTCGTTGGGTTTTCGCAAGGAACCATGATGGCGCTGCATGTCGCCCTGCGCCGCGAGGAGCCTTGCGCCGCCCTTGTCGGATATTCGGGCGCATTGGTTGGGCGCGACGTCTTGGCCGAAGAGATTAAATCCCGTATGCCCATACAGTTGATCCACGGCGTTGACGATCCGGTCGTGCCGTTCGAGGCCATGGGCGCGGCCGAGCAGGGATTGAAAGCGGTGGGGATCGACGCCGAAACGCTGGCGCGGCCCGGTTTGCAGCATGGAATCGATCCGGAAGGGATGGTTCGCGGAATTGAATTTCTCAGGGATGCGTTCGGGATTTCGTAAAGAGTAATGGGGGCTGGCCCCAGGCCAGTCGGAAGCAGTGGCTACTGCTGCAGGAAGGTGAGAACCGGTTCGTTGTAGTAGTAGGTGAGGAGGCCGGATAGGGCGATTGTCCCTATAACGGCGACTGTTGTCATCAAGTGGTCTATTTGATCCAACATTCCCACTTATCCCGAGCGGTCAAAACCGGCTAAAACCCAATGGTTGCGTTACGACGATAAAACTCGCCTCTATGTGGGGCTTTCTACATGGCGGAAAACTTTACCACATCCCCCAAATGGGGGAGCTCCCGCCTTTTCACAATCTTTTTCTAACGGGCCCTGTGGATAAGACCGCCTGCCAAAAATGAACCTTGTTCATAAAAATGAACACATATATATTCAGAGTCTGTCGAGATTCTTCGAAGGGTGTAAAAATGTTTGAGACTTTGATCTATCAGGTAGAGGGACGTCTTGCCCGAATCACCTTAAACCGGCCTGATCGGTTGAATGCCATCAGCGCATCCATGCCGGGCGAAATTGCTGCCGCCGTCGCGCAGGCCAACGACGACGACGCGGTTCATGTGATTATCTTGCAAGGGGCGGGCGAGGCCTTCTGCTCGGGCTACGATCTCAAGGATTTCGCCGAAAAGCCGGGTGAAAACGAAGGCGTTCAGGAAATGCCCTGGGACCCGATGATCGATTACAAGTTCATGCGGGCCTGTACCGACAATTTTACCTCGCTGTGGCGGTCCTACAAGCCGACCATCGCCAAGGTTCACAAATACGCCGTGGCGGGTGGATCGGATATCGCGCTCGCCTGTGATTTCGTAATTATGGAAGAGACTGCCAAAATCGGCTATCCCCCGGCCCGCGTGTGGGGTTGCCCGACAACCGCCATGTGGGTTTATCGATTGGGCGCGGAAAAAGCGAAGCGCATGTTGCTGACCGGTGATCTAGCGACCGGCGTCGAGGCGAAGGACATGGGGTTGGTGCTCAATGCCGTTCCTTCCAATCAATTGGAAGAGAGGGTGATGCAGCTGGCCGAGCGGATGGCCGGGGTGCCGAAAAATCAGCTGATGATGCAGAAACTGATGATCAATCAGGCCTATGACAACATGGGCCTGGGGAACACTCAAATGATCGCCACCCTGTTCGACGGTATTACCCGCCATAGTCCGGAGGGGATGTGGTTCAAGGATTACGCCGAGGAAAACGGCTTTCAGGCCGCCGTCAAATGGCGGGATTCGGGGCGGTCGATTCCCGAGGGGCGTGAGCGCAAGGTGGAGCCGTGAGGGAAAACGCAAAGTCGTTGCGCCGCGCGGCCATTCAGGACTTCAAGCGTCAGAGTATTTTGGTCGCTGCCGAGCAGGTGTTCTTGGAGCATGGATTGGATGGGGCGACCGTTCGCTCCATTGCCAAGGCCGCCGGATGCGCCACCGGAACGGTCTATTTGTACTTTGACGGCAAAGAAGCAATCTATGCGGCCCTTCTCGGGGACTCGCTGGACCGGCTAAAGGACGCCGTTGAGCGGGTAGTGGAAAAAGCGCGGCGAGACCCAAGT
>Ga0209578_10000435_pt1 | contig 55453 bp, 78 predicted proteins | sample tdAd472_FD_187127 | JGI IMG/M metagenome (GOLD analysis project Ga0209578, IMG submission 187127) | Marine sediment microbial communities from the Atlantic coast under amendment with organic carbon and nitrate - tdAd47.2 (SPAdes)... | ecosystem: Environmental > Aquatic > Marine > Coastal >...
ACGTCGGGGTGTCATCAACCGCGGGGTTGCCTGATTTTTTACCAGAAATTTCACTTTGTTTCTTGAGAGGTAAAATATCCATTCCATATTTAATGCGTAAACGATCGCTAAAAACACTGGCTGTTGAATAAGCCCAGCAACTTCCGCAATCAAGCTGGTTTAGTGCGGGTGTGATTAAACCGGGCCATTTTTCTCGGCAGTCAAAGTTTTCGGGGAGTCCGGGAACAATTTGAATGGGCTCGGGAGGACTTCGAATTGCGCGAGCTAGTTTCGTAGTAGGCATGGAAAGCGGTGCACTAGCTGCCTTTACAATTAGGGTACAGTTATAACATTCCTCATTGTCCGGCGCCCCATCGTCCCACCGATAATCTTCCTCAATCATACACCACGCCAACACTACAAATATAATAATGATTATAACGATAACTCCAATACACCAACAAAACATATTTATATTTATAATATATCTACATCATTTTTTTCTTCTTGGTGAGATTGAAGGTGGAGAATGGTTTCATCCAAAACAATATCCCCAATATATTGATAGGATTGATAATTGAGGGTATAAGACATTTTCAAAAATAATTTGATTATATTAATAGGTGTATAACCAAAAGAATATTCCAAATCATTCTCAAGGCGACATTCGAGGCCCTTCATGACGCGTTCAAACAGAGTTTCACGGTAGAGGGGATACCGCTCAAAAATATAGGATTGTGTGGATCGAATGGCGAGTTCCGTAATATCCTCGTTAAATTTCTGACTTAAATATTTTGATATTTTATGCGTGTCTATCTTGTAAGTACAATAATATCGGCACGCCAAAATATGGCAGACATGAGCAAGGAAATAAATCTGGCTTTTAGATCCATTTTCAAAGCTTGAATCATTAAGTACGCGATCGAATATATCGACAGCCATAAATAGGGTACGCAATGCTCGAAGGTCATTTGAATGCTTGTAGTACATTTTTACAATTTCAACGATACCATCTTTCCGGTAAGGGTTTGGGTTGAAACAATATTCATAATTTTTATAGATCGGAGGACGTTCGAGGTACTGAAAATTTTGAAATACGGGGCTTTCCAGGACCTGTTTTATCGTCCATCGTTCATCGGGAATCGGATTTAGCATTTTGGTGAGTAAAATCATAAATGCGTCAAATGTCCCTTTTTCATACTGGTCCAACCAATCCCGAATATCATAATTATCGCGCACATCAGGTAGTTTAAAATTTTCGATTGCTGTTTTACATTCTTCATCACTTTGTCCTCGTATCATTATTTTACGAAAGACTAGTTCGTAATAAATACATCCGAGCGCCCAAATATCAATCTCAAACCCATAATTCTTGGTGTCGGTAAAGAGTTCCGGCGCGCGATAATTTACAGTCACTACCGGTAAGGTATTATGGACGGTGTGTGTAATATGATATTTAGACAATCCAAAATCCGTTAACTTGCATACCAGGCCGTCATCTTCATCAAAAATCAACACATTGGCAGTTTTAAGATCGCGATGTATAATACCGTTTTCGTGGAGGTAAGCAACCCCGCACCCAATCTCCCACATAAACCGTAAAATAACATCAGGTGATAAATCGAGTTCACTTTCGTGTAGTGCGAGATCAAGACTTTCAAGCGCGAGTGGGTATAAAATTAAAAAATCGCCCACGTCTTTTTCAGATAAAATTTTATCAATTGGAACAATATTAGGATGGTCGACACTGCGCTGGATGTCGATGCCATTCAACAATGCAATTCCGCGGGGTTGATCTGGTAGCAAAAGCTTGCGTTTCATGGCAAATCTTTTACCCTTTAAGTCGCTTACCTCATATACTGTACCTTCTGCGCCTTTACCTATAACCCTGTGAATTTTTAAATCATCCATAATAATTTATAAGTGAGCTTTGTCTCTAGGGGAGTATATGTATTTTTACATCAAGGTGAGACTCCACGCTTTTGTATTATAATATTTTGTTTACAGAATAAAGATGTATGAATGTGATGTATCACGAATGGACTCGCTGGTTTTGATCCCAGATTCGGTTTATAAATCAACCGTAGAAAATATGTATAATGCGTATATCATCTTTGAATATACAGGGTGTGACTTTGATAATATTGATCCTCAAAAATTCATCATCTTAACATGCGGTAATTGCGGTGAATATTTTCCCGACGCTGAGGATATTAAAGGGCGCCCAGCGGTTGAAAAGATACCAAATTTTTTACAATATAAACCGTATTATAATAGTTTATGCGAGGCTTTAAGAGGGGTTGGAAAAACGTTAGTATTTAAAGATTGTCCTTATATGCCGCGCAATGTAATGGTTGAAATAAAATTCTACCCAATTGAAACTAATAAAATTATCGGGATGGTTTTGCGCGATGCAACTGAAATATTGGATGCTAAAAACAAAGCTGAAGAAGCCATGAACCTTAAAAATCTCTTTACGGCGAATATGAGTCATGAAATTCGCACGCCGCTCAGCGCTATTATTGGTCTCACACGGTTACTTGAAGTGACGGAACTTACACAAGAACAAAAACAGTATCTTCGCTATATGAATCAAAGCTGTAATGCCTTAATGGCAATAGTCAATGATATTTTGGATTATGCTAAGCTTGAAAGTGGAAAAATTAGGCTACATCAGGATGATTTTGTGATTCGTAATTTCATCAATGAAACCTGTGGAATATTAGAGGAAGAATACCGCGCGAAAAATCAAACCTTGATTAAAACAGTACACCCAGATGTTCCTCATTGCTGCATTGGCGATTCTACGCGGTTGTCTCAGGTATTAATTAATTTATTATCAAATGCTATTAAATTTACCCCGGAAAACGGGCGCATTGAATTAATAGTTAAGCTCGACGGAATCAACAGTGATGACTCTATTAAACTTCATTTCGCCGTAAAAGATAACGGAATTGGTATAAACAAAGAAGATCAATCCCGACTATTTCAACCTTATAGCCAAATCGATAATTCAAACACAAAAAAATATAAAGGCGCCGGTCTCGGCCTGTTAATTGCTAAAAAGTTGGTTAATTTAATGAAGGGGGAAATATGGGTGGAATCCGACCTAGGACATGGAGCAACGTTTGGGTTTTACATACAGGCCAAGGGATGTGCAAACAACACTTCGATGGTGATTAATGAACTTTTACGGTTGTTGGGGGGTAAATCAGTATTGATTGTGGATGATAATGCCGTCAACCGCCTACAATTAATCAAAATTGTTAAAAGCTGGGGAATGCAACCGCAAGTTGCAAGTAGTGTAGCGGAGGCTGAATTACTCCTCGTCGATTCAAATTTTAGCCTCGGGCTGATTGATATCGTAATGCCTGATCAAAACGGGGATGTGTTGGCCCGAACTATACGGAAAAAACGGTTTGGGTTTCCCATTATTGCACTATCGAGCCTGGATGGAGAAATGGTTGATCCCCTCTTTACTTCAATACAACAAAAACCAATCAGCTCGGAAAAATTGGCTTCGTTGGTGCTAAGTATCGTGGCGAATGAAACCCAGCGGGCCAATTTTAGCGTAAAAAATAAAAAGCCTTTGCGAATACTGAGCGCCGAGGACTATCAAAGCAATCAGCTTATTATTTGTAATTATTTACAGTTAATGGGGTATGATCAAATTGATACCGCATCCAACGGGAAAGAAGCTGTCGATAAGTGCCTTAATAAACAATATGATGTGATTTTTATGGATATTAAAATGCCTATTATGGATGGTTTGACGGCGGCCAATATGATTTGGGAACATTACCATACCCTGGGACATACTACACATATGGTGGCACTAACGGCGCAGGCGATGGCCGAGGACGAAGAACGCTACCGTAAAGAAGGCTTTAATGACTATATTAGTAAGCCTATTAATATCGAACTTTTGAAAAAAGTCATGAGTGAGGTGTGAGTAAATCTTTCGCGTATGTGAAAAATTGATTTCCTGGTTTTAAACATGCTGTATGCAAGTACAAAATGGGTTTTCTTTCGTTTATATCGGACCACAATCGAACAGCACTTGATAAGGCTGGTTTAAGTAAATATACGACCCTTTATGGGCAATATTTAGCTTTTGATGGTAATGAAGATGAATTATTTAATTATGTTGAAACTGAATGGGGGGGACAATTTTCACCCGCAGAGAGAATTAAACTTGTGTATTTGCTAAAGGACACCCACAATACTATGACATCCTTGAAAGATCACTCTCTCGATTTCATTTCACCCACGACGAAAGCTGCTTTGGATCAGAGCGGTCTGGGTGAATATTCGGCGCTATTTGGACAATATTTGGCCTATGAGTGTAACCATAAATTGTTATTCCTTTACTTGGCTACCGAATGGGGCGTTCGTTTTAAAATTAAAGAAAAACACCAACTAGAAACTCTGCTACTAAACACGTGCGCGGAAGTTATAAATCTCTTTCAATAAATCAAAAATTGAATAATAATTTTACAAGTATAGTTTATAATGATAAAATTAATCATGGATACCACTCCAAGTACGCGTCGTGCTGTTCAGGAGATGCTCCCCGCAGTTGCTGTCTTGAATAATTCACTTGATATTAAGGCTTGGATGACTCATTGTTTGGAGGAGATTGGCGATTTCCCTGGTCAAGTAATAGGGTGTTGTATAAAGCCTATAAAAACCCTTTCTCAGCTTGAACAACTGCGAGACTGGCGGTTTATTTCTAATGAAAATGTATCAGAATGGTGGGGTTTAATCGAAAATAAAACCGATGGCGCGCCCGGGTGTATGAATCGAAACAGCTTGGGTCTATGGCGATTTCGAGCCTGTCAAGTTACGCCAGAGTTTAAATTTATTTCTGTATTTTGTCAACGGCAAAATGGCGTAGATTGGGTGGGTGTATTTGAAGGCGAAATTACCCGATAATTATATCCCATAATTATGGGATATAGCACGGACAAATTAACATTATTGTATAATTTTTTATTCCCAATACTATCGCTAGGGGCTCTGGGGTTACCCCCAAAACTGAAATTTTTAGGACTTAATTCCACCCAAGAAACATGTTGCGATTCCTCGCTTCATTAGTTCTCCAAATAGTGGTAATTATTACTTTATCTTGTATTGATATTATACACACAAAAGGATTGCGGGCGCTCCCCTCTGGACCAGTTTTTAGCCTGTATATGTGGTGTTTTTACTTGGTAATATGGCTTTTTTTGGAATGGGGAGCCGGGTGAAATTATAGTATAATTATACTATAATTACTCATATTCAAAATAGATAGACAGTTCATTTCTATTAAAATAATAGATAATACTGATGGATCGATAACCAAGTGTTTGAAGAAAGTCACTAAATTTGGATTCCAAATCCCCACCGGCTTCTTCTTGCATGTCATCGTTGATATACGGTCCATTCATTCCATCCACATCATACGTTGCCTTAAAAAATAGGGAATTAGTTGATTGTTCAATGTCCTTTTGAAGGGACTGGGTAACCACGTCATAAAAGGCCTTGGATACCCAGTCCCTCATTATACGTTCCTGTTCTTGCTTATATTTTTGATTTTCTTTGATAAGTTGAAGGGCCTTACAGGCAGTAGGAAAAAGGCCTGTAAGTTCATATTCATTTTTAGGTCCGCCTTCAGTCATTTTTTACTTTGACTGAAGGCGGATTTTTTTTTTCAATTTTTCCTCCGGGCAAATTAATCAAATGTGAAATAAATTGAGATATACTCGTAGTTATAACCATGCTGAATATTAATGTTTTTATAACCATGTTTTTTAAGAAAATTTTCTAATTTTAATTCGAGATCTTTGATACCAGACATTCTAACGAGGGAGGGTCCTTTAAAATATGAATGATAAGTAACCTTAAATTGAACCGTACTATTATTTTGAATAATATCTCGTTTAAGTTCAGCAACAATACCAATAAAAGTTTTTTGCACCCATGTATCGGCTTCAAATTGAACGGCTTCAAGTCTGCGCTTCGCATTTTCCGTAATAATTTGGACGGCCTCAAAGGCAGTGGGAAAAGTACCGGTTGGGTCGCTCATTTTTTACTTGGACTAGAGGCGGATTTTTTTTTCAATTTTCGTCAAATCTGAAATAAATATGTACCCTATCCAACGCAGTAAAGTACTTCACACTTACAGCTTTATATCCATGTTTTTTAAGAAAATTTTCTAGTTTCGATTCAAGTTCGTCTTTTCCTTTTACCTTAACCACATAAGGAGCGGGAGGAGTAGAGTAAAGTTTAATTACCGAGTATAAATTTACTTTTAAATCAGAAATTATTTGATTAAAAGCTTTAGAAACCCATTTAACAACCAAATCTTCAGTATGAGTTATGTTAGATTGCCTATTTTTTTCGATTTTTTGTTTAACTTCAGCTGTGGTTGGGAACGCCATTTTTATATTTGAATTAAAGTTGTTTTTTTTTTCAATTTTTGATGGTAAAAAATACCCATATTTAAAAGGATTATGTTTATATATAACTGAAACCAATAACGGCATATGTAAAAAGAAACTATAAATTGGGTTTAATTTTAAGCTTTTTACACAGTTCGTCCATCGTCATTTTATAGTACCCTTTAATGCCTCGCTGTTTTGCCAGCGCAACTAGATCGGCGCGCGTATACCGGTTACCCCCCCGCGCGCGCGAGTTACATCGGCGTGGTCCCGATTTTCGCCGACTTGGAGGCGTGGCTCGGCGCGGGGTATAAATTCCCAGTAATCGGCAGAGTTCGTCAATCTTCATATTTTTATGGTACCCAGGCATCCACTTGGCCACGTCTATCAAATCAGCGCGATTTACACGAATAGGCGATCGGGAATATCGGTTGCAAGGACGCCCGTAAAAATAAGTGCGGGGCGAAACAATTCGGGCGCGCGACGGGCCGGGCATTCCTTCAATAATTTCTGGGCGCGGAGGCGACGGCACAGGAGTAAGTTTTTTCTTGGCTTTACCCTTTGGAATAGACATTTATTTTATTAATAAAAATACGGATAGGGAAAAACGTAACGTTGACGGCCGTATCCATATAGGTTAGTCATCCATGGGTAGCCGTAACCATACCCGTACCCGTCGTAACCGTACGAAGGTGGGAGTGGTATATTATAATAAGGTTCATAACCCGTCCCGCGTGGTGGTCCAACATAAATGTTTGGGGAATGCCGCATAGGAAATTCTTCGGTACCGAATCCACCGCCGGGTAATAAGCGCTTACGACGGCGCGGGCGCCCGGCCATTTTATACCCGGAACACGCGCACACAAATACGATAAATATAATCAATAAAAACACGAGTAGATACATTTATTGGAGGGATAAATTTGATTTACTAAAATTATGTGCGACTTATAGTTAAATTCTTGAATCAGCGTGGTATGCGGCGCAACGCATAAAATTGAATAATTAAAAAATCAAATTAATTATTCAAAAACAATGAATGAAGGCCAGCAGAAAGCGCTGGAATTAATGCTCACGGGGCAAAATATTTGTCTTACCGGGTCTGCCGGTGTGGGTAAGAGTTATACCATCTCAGAATTTTTATCACGTAGTAATAAAACGGTCGCCGTCACTTCAACCACTGGTGTGTCGGCTATTTTAATTAACGGGATGACGCTTCATTCATGGGCAGGTATTGGGCTTGGCGATGGAACCGCCAAAGAGCTTTTATCGCTAGTCAAATCCAAGCCCAAACATAAAAAACGCATCAAAGAAACCGATGTCCTCATTATCGACGAAATTAGTATGCTGGATGCCGAGCTTTTAGACAAGATTGAATTTATAGTACGTTCGTTGCGGTATAATGGGTTGCCGTTTGGTGATATTCAGGTGATTTTCTCGGGTGATTTTGCCCAGATTCCACCGGTAAAAGCAAAGGGATTTGCATTCATGGCTGAATGCTGGCCGCGTTTATTTCCACCCGAGCACATAGTCCACCTTACACAAGTCATGCGGCAAACCGACCAAGAATTTATCGCCGCGCTTAATAAAATCCGGTTTTCCTCGGCGTGTTTGGAAGACCCGAACGACCCTTCGCGGCTTCTACTCGATTCGCGTGTTATCGAACCCGATAAGCCAGTAGAAATAGAAGTTGATGGTTGTAAAATGGAACCAACTTTGCTATACAGCCACAAAGCGGACGTCGATTACTTGAATAAACAGCGTTTAAAGGAGTTACTCTCGACCCAAGAAAATCATATATTTGATATGACTGTAAAAGTGAGTAAAAAGGAACATCAGGTATATATTGAAGGGGTATTGAAACACTTGCAATGTTCTGCCAAATTACACCTCGCGGTCGGCGCACAGGTTATGTTGTTGGTGAATCAGGATTTCGATGCGCAGCTCGTGAATGGAAGCCGTGGCGTAGTTAAAAGTTTCGTGCACGCGCCGGATGGTAAAGCGGTAGGGATCGAGGTTGCATTCAAGAATGGCCGCACGGAGATTATTAGCCCGCACTTATGGGAAGTTAAAGTGCGTGATGACGTCAAAATTAAAATCATCCAATATCCGCTGACGCTGGCCTACGCGCTCACCATTCATAAATCGCAGGGGTCCACGCTTGATTTTGTGACGGTGGATCTGGGTAGCTGTTTTGCACCGGGACAAGTATATGTGGCCCTTTCACGCGCCCGATGCCTGGATGGGTTGTATATCCTTGATATTGATTATACTAAAATCCGCACCCACCCCGCAGTCAAAGCGTTTTACGCTATAAAATAATTTAAATAAATGTCAAAAAAATAAATGAGTCAAAAAGAAATTTATGATATTATACGCGCTCATAAAAAAGATATATTATTTTTACAAACATATATTAATGAATTCGAAACCGATACCTGGACCATGGATTATGTTTTGAGTAATTTATACGGAATTTCAAAATTAAATTTAAGCAATAATCATCATCAAACGTTATTTGAACAATATATTAATCGTTTTATAGACAGGTACGAGGCTAATAATAAATAATTTTATCAAAATAAAATTAAAGTATATAACTGTTTAATAAATGGAATATTGGTTGGTTAGCGCGCGTCTTCCTCTCAACCAAAAAATACCTAATAGTTCAGGGTATTTATTTCATTATGGTCATTTTATACTGGATTTTGCATTACCTTTTTTAAAAGATTTTCATTCAAGAACATAGGTACATTATATTGGATTCTCTTCCGGTGGAATTTGTGGGAACCATGGCAGCGATAATAATTCCTGGTATTTTGTATGTATGCTGTTGGTATTAACCAAAAACTGATTTACCCCAAAGGATAACCGTGAAAACTGATTTGTCCCGGAATCTTTATAGCCAGAAAAGATGATACTGCAAAAGTTAACAAATAATAGTATAGCGCGTTTTTTTTCGGATAAATGGAACAGGCGTTTTGTGGGTACATTTGGCGGTACTTTTGCATATTTGACATATGCGCATCCGCAAGAAATGGAATATGCAAAACAGCTTAATCTACAGGATTCATCTTTGAAAAAATATCAAACTATAGAAATACCAGATACGCGTTATAACTTCTTTAATAAGGCATATGTAACATATAAAGTTAATGATCAAATTAAAACTAAAACATATTATTCGATTAGACCAATTGAAATTTATCATAATGATAAATTTATGACCCATACCTTCGACGCCGATTATATAAATTTAAATCACTCTAATCTCAAATCCGACCACCCTGATTATGATAAGGATAAAAATTGGATAAATACAACAAATTGTATATTGGATTCTCCTCCGGTGGAATTTGTGGGAACCATGGCAGCGATAATAATTCCTGGTATTTTGTTTGTATGCTGTTGGTATTAACCAAAAAATTGATTTGTCCCGGAATCTTTATAACCAGAAAAGATGATGAACTATTGTGACGAGTGCGGTCGATATGGTCCCTTAAAAGAAATGGTAAATAATGGGTCTTTTTCAAGATGTGAAGATGAATGTTTAGAGACTATTGATGATTACTGTGAGGACTGTAATCTATACGGTATATTGATATTAGAAAACGCCTGTGGTAATAGTCATCGAGACACCACACCATGTTGTCTTAAATGGATCTGCGCGGCTGGTTGCCGGTTTAAATGTACTCATTGTGGCCGCCGCGCTACTACCTTGACTAAATCAACGGAAGGCTGGCATTATCAGAGGCCCTGTAAGTATTGTGAAAAAGCTTTTGTACCTAAATTTGAATGGCTCGGTGACCCTCCTCATCACAAGTGTAAATGGGACGGTGATTGTTGCGGTAGGTTACGGAACATTGATCCGGTAACGGGGGACCTGGTGACGGCAGACCCGGTTAACACCTGATAATTTATTTTATTGAAAATAAATTACTTGGCTTATAACTGGTGTAATAAATAAATGGAGTGGTGTTTAATCAGTATTCGCACCCCTTTAAACCCAAAGGCGCGCGATAGTTCAGGATTTCTTTTTCATTACGGGCATTTTATACTAGACTTTGCCCTACCATTTTTAAAAGAATATCAGACGAGACAAATAACCGTTTTATATTTACCACCGAATAGTTGTATAGGGACAATGGAGCCGATTTTTCATGCATTATTCCCCGGAATAAAAATTGTAAACGTAAAGAGCCCCGGCGCCGTTCCGGGCAAACCACGATTGACGGTCCGTGGATATTGCCGGGCTAATTTCCATACGGATCTCGTTGCGGGAACTCGCTTATTTAACGAGTATGTGGTGGGCCGGGCACTCGCTGCCACGTCGTCGGATCGAGTATGGCCTCAGGTGATACTAATACAACGCGGCCGCGCAGGTCTCCACCGTGGCCACGCTAATGGAACGGGGCGGCGAAGTATCGCAAATCACGCCGCGGTTAAACAGTTTTTGGCCGGGAAATATGGCGCGGATTTTGAGAACCTCATGTTGGAAAACATGAATTTCTTCACCCAAGTTCTCTATTTTTACCATGCGCGCGTGGTGATTGCACAGTATGGGTCTGGGTTGGTAAATGTGCTATGGATGAAACCAGGAACGGCGTGCATCGAACTCACAGCACGTGGATTAGACGCGCGCGATTCGGTATTTGTTAAATGCTGTCAGGCGCGAAAAGTCAAGCACTTTCCGGTTGAATGCTCGACAGCTAAAGGAACCGCGTGGACCGTCCCCCTCCCGGCACTAGCGCAAGCTCTAGAAAAATACAATACCGAGACTGGTGGATAGCTGATCATCCCGCGAGGGAAGGCGGAGCGGGTTGCGATTAGCTTTTATGATTGTTGTAGGATTGTGGGCAACATCGGGTTGATAGTTGTAGCGGAATTCTCCGGAGAGACTATTCATAGTGGCCGCGCGGTCGGCGCGTGTAGTACCACGATTAACGGATTCGGCTGCTGATTGAATGCTTTGATCTTCGGACGTCCCCGTCGCGAGCGGGTTTACGGGAGGTGGGATACTCATTTATTTCTCTGGTAAAATATTTAAATATAAAAATGGAATACACGCTGCATCAGCTTAGAAACTATACTGTATATACCTTTACTACTGAAGCGGCTTTTTTGAAATTTATAAATAATCTTACCGACTATTCGGTGGCGGGTAAACACCCTCTGTGGAATGAAGTGATGGAACCAACGGGTAAGATTTCCATCCATTATGACCTATATGATACCACTACCACGAGCATCGATAATTCGCCCTGGTTGTTACTGTCGGGTTTTAAAAAACCATACCCGAGTTTCCGAGTGGTTTATACGGTGAAAATACGGAATGATGCGCGCGATTGTATAGCTAAAGAATAGTATTATATATAAATGGATCAAAGCGTAAAAGCCAACACTTTATACATACCAGGCAGCGCGCCAAGCAATAATTCGTCGGAATGGAAAACTTTATATGTATCTGATGGGGTTGAAAAAACCATCACTTTAACGGGATCGGGGTCGAATAAAGAGGCAGGAGTTGAATGGCAAACTTTACCGGATGGAACGTTTACTGCGAAATTTGATACCCCGATAACAGCTTTATGGTATGGCGTTTCTGAATAATTACCTTAAATCAAGGGTAATTATTACATAATCAAACAAACTCTTTTTTTGGAACCAAGCAATTGCTTCATTTCCTTACTAGATGCGTACTGGTATGGAGTTTCATTATAACAATTTCGTAACCCTACATCTGCACCGGATGAAATCAATAAGCGCGCACAGTCGAACCTGCCCTTATGTGCAACAAAATGAAGCGGGGTATTACCGCAATCATTTGCATTGTTTACATTTACCCCCGCTGAAATCAATTGATCCACGCAGCCGTAATGACCTTCATGTGCAGCACCATGAAGCGGGGAACAACCGGAATCATCTTTTATATGTACACTTGCATGGTTTGTTATTAATAAACAAACACATGCTAAATGACCTCCAGCTGCCGCATAATGAAGTGGTGTCCAACCGTAATCATTTTGCACATTTATATTTGCACCGGCTGAAATCCAGTATCTGACTCGTTCAACATTGCCATCTATAGCCGCCTGCATTAAATTGTTATTAGTCTCTTCTAAACTGTATGACACAGTAGGACCGGGCAGAGGCGCAGACGGTGTAGCGCGTTGTGCCTGTTGGGGATCGAGCAATTTTCGAATCTCGGGATTTGTGGTTAAGTTATATGGGGTTTCACCACCATTAGTTAGCGCTTCTGTATTTGCACCATTAGAAATCAATACACGCACACATTCAATGTAATTAAACTCTGCTGCATTATGAAGCGGAGTCCAACCACCATTCTCTGGTATATTTAGGTGTGCACCTGCTAAAATTAATGCAGAAACACATTCAATATGACCGTTATGAGATGCACAATTAAGCGGAGTCCAACCACCTTTAACTTGCATATCTAAATTTGCACCTGCTAAAATTAACGCAGAAACACATTTAATATGACCTTTATCAGCAGCGCAATGGAGCGGAGTCCAACCACCTTTAATTTGTTTATCTAAATTTGCACCTACCGAAATTAGTGCAGAAACACATTCAATATTACCTTTATCAGCAGCGCAATGAAGAGGGGTATTGCCATAGTCATCTTGTATATTTACATTTGCACCATCTGAAATGTAGTACAAGACTTGTTGAAGATTTCCATCAAAAGATGCTGTCACTAAATTTCCATTTGTCTTTTTTACATTGTATATATTTTGGATTCCCGCTCTAGGGTCAGACGAAATCCAATATTGAAGATTTCTCTTGAATGCCGCATCTAAAAGCCCGGTATCAGGAGGGGCCGATGGTATAGGTCGCGCGGGCGGTGGCGAAGAATTGGGTACAGTAGTAGGCTTTGGCGTAGGCTCGGGTATGGGAATTTTATTTTTATTTTTTTCCGCATATTCATTGACTATATCCTGGAGTGAGTAATTAGTACATATTTCATTTACGTTACCTCGACATTTTGGGCAGCTACGTTCTTTAGTTTGAACCCATTTTTCAACGCACCCACGGCATAAAGAATGCCCGCATGGTGTCAACATTACGGGATCAAACATAAGTCCGTAACAAACTATACACTCCAAATTGTCAAACATATTTATATGGTTAAAACTGCTTTAATAAATATCAGTTTTCGCGGCGATGGAGCTAATTTTTCTCGTTTGATATCAGAATTAATCCGTTGTCTTTAGAGGTAATATAAAGCGTTTCCAAATCATCCCCATAATAGACTTCTACCTTGGCGTGATTAGGAGGCATATATTTGTAAGCAACAACATGACGGGAATTCTCCAGTTGGTGGATATAATTGAGTAAATGTTTTGATGCGTCCATTTTAGTAAAAACGATTTAATAAAAATAAAATCATTTTTTCGCGCTAAAAATTGAATTTACGTTTACCCCAAGTTAAAAAGCTAAATGACTATTTTTTGGAAAAGAGTGAGTTTGAGGATTGCTTTGGTAACCTCATTTGTATTTTTATTATATATATTCTTGGGGCATCTATACAACTTGAAAAGTCTTCAAAAGACCGATAAAATCAACCGGTATGATTTCGGGCGCGTTTTTTACACCAACGAAACCAAAATCGAGACAAAAACAGGATATCTCCCCTGGAATTATGCTAAAATATACACTTCGGGATTTTTGATTGATGACCCTGAAATACCGGTGAATATCATGTTGCGGTATCCGACCCCACGTATGATGGCTTCAACTGCTTCGATTGAGGCTTACGTAGAGGAATTTAAAACCCGGGACGTCGTGCGAGCATTTGTGAATAAAAATAAATCCATTGCATATAATGGTACGGTCTACTGGCTGGGTTATGAAGATAATATTGAACTTGAATTTATTATTAACTGGTTTTTGGGTTCGATGATTGGGTTGTATGCATATATTATACTATTATTGGGGGGCTGGTTGTGGGGCACATCCGGAGATCTAATTCAACGGCCCAGGGGATATAGGTCGATTGGGGAATTATAGAATAATTACCTTAAATCTAGGGTAATTATTATTGGGACGCGTTACACCATAAATATAACCAACAAAAAATCTGATATTAGACGATTCATTCGCCCTGTTTCGGTATATTGATTATAGAAGATTATATTTGGAGGGTCTGCCAAATTGTCAGAATGCCAACTCGATAATCAAGTTTTCAATAGTTGTGACTAATGAATTTAAAATATAATTCAACGTTATGAATTATTGTTAGTCTTCCGGCGAATCAATCATCCGAGATTGGATATGCTCTACATGTTCTTTTACATATTCTTGACTAGGGGCTTTGGATGTTTGTTTAATGTAGAAAAAGGGTACATTATGAGAGTCATCCACGGTTTCTTTTTTACTCCCTCGCATTTTTCTGTTTCTATCACGGGATTTTTGTATACGCTCAACGCAAGACTGTACATATTTTTTCATTATAACATAGTCCTTGAAACTCATTTCTACCAGCACAAAATCTTCGGTATCCATTTATATTAAATGTATTTTTAAAATTGTTTTTAATAGTTTTTTAACAGATTTTGTAAAAAGGGAGATGCAGAAATTGTTGAAAAACTTTTACCGTATTATATATTATTTAGGAAATGTTGACAAACAAAATCGTTGAGGAAGCAATTAAATATGGATTCAGCCCGGTACCTTTATCGGGTAAAATACCTATCGTGCCTGAGTGGCAAAAATTATCCGATAAGCAACTATATAATACACTTCAAAATCATAATGGGAATATAGGTATTCGTACTGGTAAATGGTCGAATGTTATTATTATCGATTGTGATAAACCTCGTAAATATTCGAAGGATCCAGACGGTCATGAGATATGGAAAGAAATAGTTGCTAACCATACAACAAATTTAACCACAGTTATAGCTCAATCAGGTAGCGGTAGTTATCATTATTATTTCAAGTATAATCCAAATTTAAAATATTTATCTAAAATAACAGGTTCAAATATTGATATATTATCCACTGGTAAACAATGCGTTTATCCTGGAAGTATATATCCAGGCTGTGGAGGAACGAATCATAAATGTGGGGTGTCAAAGGGAAAAGACTGTCTATATAAGGGAAATAAATATGAATGGATAAAATCACCCAATAATGTAGACATAGCAGAAATACCAGATTGGTTGATACCTTATATTACACAAACAAATAAAAAACAGGCTGAAGCTATAACTGACGCAATGTCATCAGACACAGATATACTAGAAGCAATACTGGATAACTTATCGCTACACCGCTGGAATTGTGGTTATGATGAATGGCGATTATTAGTATGGTTGATGGTAAAGTATCAAATCCCGAGGATTACAATACATAATTATGCTAAACAATCTCCTTCAAAATATAACGAAAAAGATTTAGATACTTTAATTGATTGTTATGATGCTGATAGGTGCACTTCGACTATTGGACCGGGTTCATGGATTATTAAATGGTTAAGAGAGGACCTGATAGAACAGTTTAAGAATGATGGAGTTGAGAATCCTGAAGAAGAAGTTGAAATCTCCATCAACCAATTATATAATAATTGTAATAATGGATTAATAGATGTTGAGTGTTTTTCTGGGGACTCTGAGTTAGGTGAATTATTTTATAAAGTATATGGTAAAGAAAATATCAAAACCGTAAACGTAACAGGCTTAGCTTATGAGTGGATTGAAGATAAAAAATTGTGGATTAAAAAAGAACCTATATTTATACGAACTAAAATATACACTATATTAAAACTTATTAACAGTTCTTTATACCGTATTAAAAAATCACTTAATAGACGGGGATTACATGAAGTAGTGATATGCTTATCTTTTGATGGGAAATTTGAAGAAAAACTCAATAAGAATTATCAATATTTACCCATAAAAAATAATAGAGTTATTAACCTGAAAACATTAAATATTCGTGAGCGAAAACGGGAAGATTACTTTACGGTAGAGTTAAATGTTGATTATATAACCACGCCTATACTCAACGCTGAATTATACTTTAAAAGTTTAATGAATAATAATATGGACTTGTATAATTATTTACAACGAATTTTAGGTTACTGTATTACGGGTGAAACAATGGAAAAATCATTATTTGTATTTCACGGAGCCGGTGACAATGGTAAAAGTGCTTTGATAGATATTTTATATTTAATTTTAGGGCCTTTTTCAACCGCACTTAGTGATAAAGTAATTCTTAAAAAGAATACCAGTAATTCTACTACACCAGAATTAGTCGCCCTTATTCATACTAGAGTCGGCGTATTAAATGAATCTAACGAAGATTCGGCGCTAAATGCAGAAAGAGTAAAGGCGCTTAGTGGTTGTGACACAATACAATGTAATCCAAAATATAAAGATGAATTCATGTTTAAACCTCACTGTAAAATTATATTATGTACAAATAATAGACCAACTTTTAATTCAACCGATTTAGCTATGGTTAATCGGTTAAAATTAGTACCGTTTGAGGCAAAATTTGAGGTCAACCGTAATAATAATAATTATATAGAGGAAATAAAAAATAAATATTTAAACGAAATTTTTACATGGATAGCACAAGGTGCAGCCTTATATTATAAAGAAGATAAACTAACAACAATGCCATTAGTGGACAAATATATGGCCGAATATGTTAATGAAAATGATATTGTAGGAAGATTTTTAGAGGAGTGTTGTATACTGGATCCAGACTCATCTGTACACAAAACATTATTTTATAAATATTTTAACACTATCGATTTAGGATATAGAAAGATAGGTATACGAGAATTTCAAAAAATTTTATATAAAAAAGGAATTGAAGAAGGAAGAGAGAACAATTTACGGGTTTATAAAGGTATTAAATATATTGGAATTAATTCTTAAAGATACGGCGCAACATATGAAAACTTGGGTTTCAAGTTGGCATCCTGGTAATTTGGCAAAACTTTGAATTAATTTAAAGCCCTATAATACAGTAAAATGGACGCAATAAAATTTGGATTAATTATTCTGGGGGCGCCTTTCCTCCTGGAATATTCAGTTTATTATTTATTACGCTTGGTATCTGGTATACCAGAATCCCGGCTTAAACATCAACGTGATTCAGGTATTGAAGATGGAATTAGACAGGGATCATTAACCTTGGTCCAGCTGGGACTTTTACAATCCGCCGGACTATTGAAATTCAATTAACCCGTACGGCACTCGCGCGGAAAAAACGTTAAAAACTGAAATTTTATACTCAAAATTTACTCCATAAAAATGGACCACATTAACCACGAAATTGAACGCGCGCATCAAAAGATTGAAAATCTCGAAAAGAGAAAATCAACACTGGAGCAGTGTCTAAAAACCGGAGATTACGCTTATAGGTTGTTGTGTACTTTTGCAGATCCACACATTCCTCATCAGAAAGTGGGTTGGTTTCAATCACTTGATTCTCTCCAGAATGTTTTGGACGCTGAAAATATGCCCTTTAAGATCGGGGATGTAGGAGCTGTTAAATTAGACTTTAACATATGCCAGTGTGTGATTATGGTGGATACATGGGATAATTATTGTGGCGACGTTGACATTGATGTACTACCTGATAACGTTTCTCATTATCAAAGGGTAAATAATAACTGATTAGTTATTATTAGATCCAGCTTATTCAAGGCGGAAATATTTCATTCCCTTTTCGATATTAATAATGGCAAAAATTAAAATCACAAACGTGGCGCCCATCAAGGCTAATTTTGTTTTTTCATCCATTTTATACCAATTATCCCACACCACATTCAACAACAGTAATAAACCGGCAAGACTGATGGCGATCGCGATTGGTTTGTTGGGGATAAACAGGCCACCAATCATTGAAGCTAGCGCGATTGGTAGGATGGTATACAACCGCATTAATTCATTTTGTGCGCGGCAGTCATCATATTCTTTACGCTCTAATTCACACCGGGCTTCATCGTAATGCATGTTGGATTTATGTGAACCGGTCTCGTAATCATAGGTATATTCCGAGCATACATCACCGTCCGGATATTTACAGTCTTTTTCAATGAAATATTTCACGCCTCTGTTGACCAGGTAAAAATACACCATAATCGTAGCAATAACGAGAATATATTGATTATAATCGAGTCCCATTTATATTAAAAACTAAAATTATTTTTGTAAAGATTATAGGTTTCTTGGTCACACTTTATTTCTGCTCCATTTTTTTTAATAATGGAATAGTACGGTTTATCGTCAATATATTCCGTCCTCATCCCACCAATAGAATGAGTGGACACACCCTCTTTAATTTTAACATATAGCTGGACATATTTTTTTAAGTTTAGCTTATAGACAGTTTTATTAGACAAATAACAGCTAAAATATGGCTCTCCATCAGGTTTATAATCAGGCGTAGTAGATAGTACCACAATTTGGTTGATGTTTATCAGTTCATCGCCCGTATCAAAAAAACTATCCGAAAAATTCATTTTTAAATCAATCTGCCTTTAAATCAGTTTTGGGGACCTCGCGTTCCCCCTTATCGGGGGGAATACCCCCAGAGCCCCCTAGCGATAGAAGCCTGCAAATCAGTTTTCACGTTTGTCCTCCGGGCAAATCAGTTTTCACGTTTGTCTTCCGGGCAAATCAGTTTTCACGTTTGTCCTCCGGGTACAAATCAAGTATACGTTTACCATTATGAAATACATCTAATGAACTTATATCTTTTTACTTTTATTTCTTCACAATAGCTAGTACCATCATATTCGGGTTCACATAAATTAATTTATGCTTGAATTGTATGCGGATTTAGCCGAGAAATTTCGGTATATTTTATAGTTGAAGAATCATCCAATACAAGCACTTTCTCCCCAAACCTACCGTCACGCGTATCTTTATAAATATGTCTAATGATTGACCCGCCACCCAATACCCATAACCCATTTAAAATATGTTTCATTTTACATTCAAAATTGATTTTAAATCCATTTTTTTGGGTTGAATAAAAGGAAGCCCAATGGATGATCAAATACTACAGAACCTAATTACTCAAAGTAACCACTCCTTGGGTAAAATTTTAACGGAAGCCACCGAATTAGCGCAAGATAAAAACTTTGATAGTGTTTTTAAGAAACTTTTAGACCACCTATTAGGCTATGCTAAAATGGGGCATTCCACTATACAATTCAAGTTAGAACTTACCGCACCGGAATGTGCATTTTTAAATCTCCACTGGGATGATTTTGCGACGTGTCTTAAAGAGCAACACAACATCAAAAATATCGAGGTAATTGATAGCCCGCGTAATTTTAATAAGGAGTGTGTATGCTTGGAGAAACTATATACTACTGATGAAGAAATGAATAAAAATTGCTGCTGGATTGAATTAAAGGTAGATTGGTAGTTAATAACCCTAAATTTGGGGTTATTAATCTGCTTCCGTGCGTCCATTTAAAATTGTTTTAAAATCCATTTATGTGGATGACCAAAACCTATTTATTCAATTATTCGGGTTGAATCAGCTTTAATTTTTTTTTAAATGAGAACTAAACAATCCATCGCGCTGTCTTACATATAGATAATCAGAGAAGCACCTATCCGCTATAGTATATCCATCTTTTTTTCTTATTAAAAGCACCGCTTTCCCAGTACCACTAAAAAAACCTGCTGATGTTAACCTACAATATGGAGTATACCAATGACCATCTACAAATACTAAGGAGTCAGCTTTATGTAATTTGATATCCTCATCATCAATAATAATATGATAGCCCATTTATATATATTTACCTTTATATCATAAATAACCCTAAATTTAGGGTTATTAATCGGTTTCCGCGCGCCCATTTAAAACATTCATAAGCCTGTCATAATCGGGCTTATCCAGGCTGATTTTGTCTCCGTTCTTCAGATGGCAAATATACTCTTCAGGATGCCAATATTCCCCATGACCACGGGCAGGGATAAATAGTAGACGCGAAACAGAATCCAAATGAATCGTATTACTGTCGTTAAGCTTGAAAAAATCACGCGCGCGCAACACTTTTGCGGGGTCTTGAACGACTTTGCAAAGCTCCTCGTAATCCAATTTGTTTAGTGTAATTTCATCACCTGTAGTTAGCTTACACGCATACTGTGTGCGTGGTTTATTAGAGTCACCATAGGGAGGTAGCTCCCACACATTTAATTCTGCAATATTTCGGATATTTACATACCCATTCCCGAGTTTGTGAAAAGGTTGTACGTCTGACATTTTTTTTTAACAAGGTAAAAGTTAAAATTATTTTTCAATTTTCTCCGCACCGTCAATCATCATTTGATAAACGTCGCTATTCGGGTATGCTTCGTGGTAATCTTCGTATAATTTATCGGGGGTATTCATCTGAAATTCCCTCAAATAACGCACCGATAAATAGGCTATAACATAGGTGTTTTTAAACATATAATTTCTTTTAAACTTTAATTCCAAATCAAAATATGCCAAATTATAATGTTTATCCGATTGAGTAGCATCCGATAAAGTAATAGTCCACCCCATAAATTCATTATCTTTATAACAAAAATTTACGACCCCGGGCACTCTGGAATAATTATTATCTGAATCAGATTCGCCGGATAGATATTGGTAAATATATTTCTTTATATGATCCTCAAATTCAGGGTTGAAGTTCGGTAAATATACTTTCAGAGTTTTTGTAATTTCTGCTGTTAATTTTGATGCACTATCTTCGCGGCTCGGTTCAAGTTTTAAAGAATAAGGTTCGCATATTTGCCGGTCGGTGGAGGGGTAACAAAAATAACATTTATTTAGGTTTTTATTTTGATATGCTATCTTGGCTCTTCCCATTTTTATATGGTTATAAAAAAAGTGGTAAAGATCAATTTTGGGGGACCTCGCGTTCCCCCAGAGCCCCCTAGCGATAGAAACCTGCAAATCAGTGTTCACGTTTGTCCTCCGGGGCAAATCAGTGTTCACGTTTGTCCTCCGTGGCAAATCAGTATTCACGTTTGTCCTCCGGGGCAAATCAGTTTTGTGCGGCCGGTGTTTTTCATTAAAAAATAACCCATAATTATGGGTTATTTGGTCACTAAAAATTGAAAAGTAAATGTAAATTTTTAATGATTAAAATTAGTAACCATGCTAGCATTTATTTTATTCGTTTTAAATATAGTAGCAGCAAAACCTATTTATTCCGATAAAAATATATCTCAAACACTTCCTCCATGGTTTTGGGATGACGACAAAAATTCAAATGATAATGATATCGTGCTATTCGTGGTATTAGGTGTTGCTGCCTTGTTCATTTTTGGTGGAATATGTTATGGCATTTGGGCGCCGGCAATTGAGAATAATGATAGAAATAATGGTTGTTTGTAATAATAGTTTATAAACTATTAGTAATTGTGGTTTAATGGGTCGCATATTTTTATAGTATTCATAATAAATGGTAAATATCAGTTATGGGGGACCTACACACTCCCCCATAACCCCTAGCGATAGAAACCTGCAAATCAGTTTGTCCTCCGGGGCAAATCAGTTTTGCACGGTCGGCGATTTCCATTAAAAAATAACCTATAATTATGGGTTATTTGAATGCGAAGTCTGGTTTGGTTATTTTAAGCCAAAATTGACGGTATGTAATTCTTCCACGGCATACCTTAATACACTCCTCTCCAATGAAAATAAGACAAAATAACATTATACCGAGACCGATGGCCCATATACAGGCAAATAACAATGTGACTCCAATATTTTTGGTAAGTGTATTTTTAATATGTGTACTCAGATATATTTTAGGTTCATATTTATGGTTATAATATCTATAACATGTTATGCGCGCGCCCAATTCTTGTACTATTTTTTCACGGGTGAAAGAAGTATCAGTATAACCCGTAAATTTACGAGTACACAGATCAGGTTCAAAGCAATATTTAAGCTCCCAATAAATTCGGGTACCTTTATCGTTCGTTTTCCCATTGCTTAACACTAACTCACATACTTGTTTTGAACCTTTATATTCACTATAAATATCGGGTCCTAAAAACCACGCACCTGATACAATTAAAACACCAAGACTTAGAGTAAAGATTCGAAGTAAATTCATTTGTATGATTTGAGGCATAAAAATTATTTTCAGTTTTTTACGTTTGTTCTTCAGGGCAAATCACCCTAAATCTCGTCCCGGCATACGGGGCAGCTTCTCCGTTGCATCAACCATGAATCAACGCACGCGCAATGAAAGAGGTGTTGGCACGGAAGTATGCGGTTAAGCTGGGCGTCGGTACATTGTTCCAAACAAACATTACATTCAGTCTGTTCGCGGTCTTTAATTTTCTGGTAATCCTCGGCTTGGGTTACATCATCGCGGCGTGTGTAGGCTGAAGTAACCGGGCATTTTTCGTCCAATTCTTCTAGGGTTAATACAGTAGGACGCGCGGACGAACTTATGAGCTCGGTACGATTAAAACGCAGGGTAAAATTCTGGCGGTTTTGTTCCACATTATTGACAAAAGTTAATAACGCCTGGTTAAACCGCTGGGGAATAAATTCGCGCGTTCGGTACATAAAAAAGCGAATCGTGAGGCGTAGAAATACCCCTATAAAAAAGCTGGAGCTATAACAAAAAAGCCCCATTTTCGCCAACCAGCTATTAAAGGAATAATTTAAAGCAATTACACCCATAAGCACTGCATTCGTTGGTGCTACTTGCTCAAGTAATTGTGTGAGTAGTGCGAAATGTTTACCCAATTCTCGGTAACATACAATATTACCGATCGCTTCGCCATAAGTAATATATTCGAGGGCGTCTATATTTACTCGCGGGTGCGCTTCGGCGTATTTCACGAGGGAACGGGAAAGCTTAGGTATAATCGCGAGACCGGCCGTATACAACAACTGTTGGTAGGGAGTTTGAGGAGCCACGTATTTATTCGCGATTAACGACCCGAACGTAAATACATTTGCGGGTGTAAAGAGACTTTTGAGGAATTCCATTTTAGGTATAAAATAGGGTGATTTTTTTTTCAATTTTTCGCGCCCATTCGATTCGCCCTTAGAATAAGTTTTATTGGGTACCAGAAAATTGAATTAAACATATAATTTATATCATAAAATAAATGCATCCAAAGATTTATAAAAATGAAGGCGATGATGATGAGTTATTTGTGTGGTCTGAGAATCGTGTTATTCGCTGTATTCAAAAAGGAACCTATTTAACCTTACTCACTGGTGCTGTAATTAAATCTCTAGTTATTATAGCATTTTATACTATTAAAGATACGGTGGTAGAACAAGAGGTCGCCCCAAAGAACAAACGTGAAAACTGATTTATTACCATATCTTTATCGCTAGGGGGCTCTGGGGTATTCCCCCCGATAAGGGGGAACGCGAGATCCCCCAAAACTGATTTATCGGAATTAATTAAATAAAACATAAAATGGAGTCCCTTCATGGTTGGTATTCGGAAAAACAGCACGAGCGGTGTAAAGTTTTACACGTTTATATTAAACCTGATGGTACCGAAGTAAAAGTTACCCACGTCACGGATGAACCCGTCCAGAAAACCGGGTGGGATGATATACAATACGTAGGAGAAGTGAAGAAATGGGCACGAAATGAAAAACCATTGCGCGACGAATAAACCTGTTTACCCACCAATAAACTTTTTTCGCGCGCCCGAAAACTAATTTACCCAAAAGGACAAACGTGAAAACTGATTTTTTTTTAAATTTTTTATTACATAAAATGAAGGTTATAAAGTCATCAACGTTATTATTCATCGAACCTAAAAATCCCAAGTCGATTGAACCCGTCGATGATGAATATACTAAAAAGGTTGAAGAATTGTTAAACCAATGTTATACGAAGGTTAAGGAAGCCAGGAAGAAATATGACTATGAATTTGTTGATTATTGTCCAGAAGTAGGAATTGTAGAATATAATGGAAATTTTTTACCTCATACACTGGCTATGGGAGTTCATGAGTGTGTTTGTGGTGAACGAAGCCATGGATGTGATTATAAAATTAGTGAAAATTGCGCAACTAATTCCCTGGCTGTTCATTATTTACGCTGGCATCGTGACGAAGTACCTAAATCAGAGCTTTTAAAAATAGATAAACTTCCATATTAAATAACCCATGATCAGGGGTTATTTAATATCATTTATATATTTACGAGAGTGATTTATCGTGATATGCGGCGCTAGCGCGAAAAACTGATTTTTTTCCCTCTACTTTAACCGAAATAAAATGTCTCAACACAACAAACAACTGGCCAACCGTGAAGCGGAACTTAAAGCCGAACTTGAAGCCAAAAAGAGGGAACTCGAAAATACTATTCGCGCGCGCGAAGCTGAACTTGAACTCCTTGAATTGGAAAAGAAATACGGAGATGAAGTTTCCAAATATTGGAACATGTCTTTTGAAAAATTAGAAAAGGAAAAGGATCGCGCTGAGGGTAAATATATGATGTTTAGAGATATTTATAGTCGGAGGAATCGTGCCGGAAAGATTGCATGCGGTATTGATTGTCATTGTACGATGTACACTATTTGTAGTGCTTGCAACGACTATGATTAATCACTTGTAATTACAAGTAATTTAAAGAATTAAACTAATACAAATGCCGTATTTTGCGTTAGGAGGACCATCAACTCCCAAATCTCCCCAAATAGGGGAACAGTTAAGAGGTAATGTTGATCAGTGGAACAAAAAACAATATGAAAATATCTTGGAAAGAATTAAACCAGATTTAATTGAGGCGTCTCAACAGGGTAAAAGATTTTACCTAATAAAAATTAGCTTGACACCAGGAGAATGTATTTTTCTGGCTGATAGATGGCGGCAATTTGATGGTTTTTTAAAAGGTGACAAAATTGAAGTGTTATCACAGCCTTATGTACCGGATGACAATTGTAAATGTTGCGAAATTTCTGATCCCGGGTCTTGTGTTACCGAATTATACCTTAAATGGTAGTAAAATTTACCTATGATTATAGGTAAATTTTTTCTTATTCTTTGAATTCATCCAAGGGTCGAGTCTTGCAATTCCTCGATTTTTTGTACCGTGGATTTTAAAATTTTCGGGCTCGCGTACGGTCTCACTTGCTAATAAGTTCAAATTTTTAATAGTTTGAAATGCATCATTACGCTTTTGTACCGTGGATTTTACTGTTGCAAGCAATGCAAGTACATTTTCCATTGCTTGTTTGACTTCTGGGTCATCATTATATTGTTCCTTTTTAATTTGTGCTTCTTGTATGCCTTGATTAATGAGTTTATTAATATCTTTTTTCGGTGGGGAGGACATTTTATTAAGAGTAAATGTGGGGTATATAAATCAATTTTGGGGGACGCGGGAAACTGTATAATTAAAACACATCCATTCCTGTTTTTTGGAATAATACTAACTGGTCTCTCATTGTATTATAATGGGCATAAATACCAGTATTATCACACAAGGCGCGCAAGACTCCATCTTGAGTTGCAAGTGATGGGCGTACCCAAACAAATTGGGTATCTACTAGGTCAGATAATTCCACCCGAGTTCCATTGCTTTCGGCATCCAATATGTCACTCAATTTAACCAATCCTGATACTTTTGCCGTCTTTAGATCATCAATAATTTTAGACCGGACATCATTTAAATTTTGGTCAAAATTAAATTTGTAAAACTTACACTGCCGTGCAAAATCAGGTTTACCAAAAGCAAACCTGCACCAAGAAGCATAAACACCCGTCTTCATACATTTTGCACGTACTGTATTATCCTTGGTTTTAAGTGGGGATACACGCCATTCAAATTCTTCATCTCCTTTTAAAGTATAAACTGGCGCATTTTTTTCGGCATCTAGTAATTCTTCAAGTGATAATACCTGACTATCTGGTGCGTTTTCAAGGGCTTCTGAGATTTCTTTTAACTGATCGACTGATACTGTCGTGGTCATTTTTAATCCTCAATTAATTATAATCTAAAATCAATTTTCACCGACGTGAAAAACTGATTTTTCAGCTTGTAATTCAACATAATAAACATGACTACTATTTTTATCGCTGGGGGTATTTCAGGGTGCCCGGACTGGCAGAAAAAATTTATAACTTTATTTCCACAGGATTTATATACCTTCATCAACCCGCGTAAAGATGACTTTAACCCGGCCGACAGCGCAAAACAAATCAAATGGGAATTCGATAACCTGCGTCAGGCGAATATTATTTCATTTTGGTTTCCAGCCGAAAGTATTTGTCCTATTACCCTTTTTGAACCTGGTGTCTGGTCCAACCAAACAACCAAGCCCGTAATTATTGGATTACACCCCGATTACCCTCGCAAATTTGATGTCGAACAACAAATGAAGTGGGCGCGTCCAGATATAAAAATTGTATATTCCTTGGAAGACCTAGCAGAGGCATGTATGAAGATCGATTTACCCCCCAGCTAAATTTTTTAGCTGGGGTAATCACCGTAAGGCCGTGCGAGAATAACCTGGTGATTAAGGTAATAAATCAGGTATAACGTTTGTTCTCCGGGTAAATCAAAGCGTAATTTGTATTAAATAACCTTTAATTATAGGTTATTTAATAATGATACACTGGGTATTAGAGTGTAGGGTACGCGCCAGTATATTTCTATTAATATGACCGAGTAGGGTAAATATCAGTACCATCTCTCTTTTCATCGTATATTTCCGGGCACTCCCTGGTGCCAATAAATGCTTGCCCCTCCTTATAATTAATAACACCCGTAATAAGAGGCATGGGTTGAATGTGTTTTTTAACCCGGTCATTTAGACGGATGGCCTCATACTGAAAATTATCTTTTAACCCGATTATGAAAAATGCCGAGTAGGGAGCATGAACCAGGCTAAGTGGGTATTTATCATACTCCACTAATCTTAGGCGTCCCGACCAAAATACTTTTTCGACACCCTGTAATTGGTCGACAATATCGGTATTACCACTACGTAAAAGCTCGGGGTCACTGGTGGTTATTTTAATATACATATGATTGCCAAGGCGCGTTTGTAAAAAAGATTCTTTATCATTCACGCTGAGAGGAGGCTGCATGTATGAAAAAGTTTTATGAATGTAGTCTATTATATTCCCATGGATATTGGGGACGAGGTTCATTTTATATCGTAAGGGCTTTTAAATAGCTTGCACACGAGCGCTATGGTTCAATCATGATTTCAGTGTTGGTATCAGTATAAATAAAATATTTTTTATTTGGTTCCAGCAAAATTGCTCCCAAGCCGGTTTGATACGCTACACCATTTGACTTACAAGATGAATCAAAATCGGGAGCGTTGAAGGGTAGAGTTGAGTCGCTGCTATGAAACTCCATGGGAAATGGATCCCAAATTTGGAGGAAAAATTCACCTTTTTTAGCGGTTATTTTAGTAATTTTTTGGAATTGAGGTAGTGAAAGAATAAATCTTTCATTGCGTTTAATTGGATACCACATTTAACATTAAAAGTGGTTTTTATATAGGTTATTTATTTTTACCCTTCGCGCTTTGACGGCGCGCGATACGGGAATCCCATGTATTCAATAATAGCGCGCTCAGTATGTAGCCCCGGTACGCGGGCGGTCCCTCGAAAAAGCCCGTGTTGGTTTAGTAAGAGTCCACGGCGGCGTGCTTCCAGGCGGAGTTCTTCATTGAATCGCTTTGGTCCCGTGAAATAGAGCAAAGAAAACGGGTACTCTTGCGGGGTGGTGTAAATGATATCAAGCCGGCGCGCGGGATTGGCACCGATTTTAACGAATCCCATAAACATTTTCGAACCTTCAGATAAGGTATCAATAATATAACCGTATTGGCGAAGTAGCAAAATAAAACAACCAAACATCCGTGGGTCGGTTGATGTCAAGATAACATCAATATCGCTTGACTCGGCATACCCGCGGCGGTAGCTTCCGGCAACTTCAACGTCAAGGGTTTCAAAGCCCTCGCGCCGCGCGCGAAATTCCGGGAGGTCCCCCATGAGTTTCATTTCGTTGGCGATCGAGTGGAGTAGGGCGTGGTGGCGGTCCATTTCACTCCGGGGAATCTTTTTACTGAGGCTGTCGTAATATTTCAACCCAATACGTTGCTTGGAATCTAGCAACCCCTGGCGCGCCCGGAGTTGAGCGATCGACCGCACGCCGGCTTCAGAAATTTCGCGCGCTTTTACGGGCCCGACGCCGGGGATTTTTAAAAGGTCTTCAATAAAGGGGTCAATTGCGGCCTTTTTAGGCCTGCCTTCCAACACGAGCGCGATTTTTTCGCGGATCTTCACGCCAATTCCGGGCATCCCGACGACCTGTGATACGTCTGTAATCTCGTAATTCAAGGAACGGATTTGTTGGATGGCTTTGCGGTAAGCGTTCGCCCGGAAATAATCCTTTTTCATTTGATTCTCGCGGAGGAACTGCGTTAAGTTATCAATAATCTCCTGATTTGTTTTAAATTCAGTCATTTATATAGTATTTAAAATAGTGATTACTACCTAAAATGAAGATTGCTGTTTGTATGATTGTGGGTAATGAAGCCAAAGTAATTGAACGGTGTTTTAACTCGTTTGAACGATATATCTCGGCGTATATTATTAACGCAAACGGCACCGACCGCACCGCGCAAATCATCAAAGATTATTGGGCCAAGCGGTCGGTACCCGGGAAAATTCACACGGACGCGTGGCAGAATTTCCGCGACAACCGGAATCTCGCGCTGGAATATGGCAGTAAATTCATCCGCGAAGAGCTTAAAGAAGACCCAGCCAAGTGGTATCTTCTGATGGTGGATGCAGACTATGTTTTAAACATAGACACCACCGACTGGGTAAATAACCTGACCCTTCCCAATTATTCCTTTCGCCATACGGGCTATTTTGATTACGCTGACTGCCGACTTTATCGCGCCGACAAACCCTGGCGATATGAACTGGTAACGCACGAATTTTCTCATCTTCCCGGTGAAAACACAACTAGCAACCCGATCCCGGGGGTAACAATCACACATTTCTGCGATGGGGGGCATCGCAGTGAGAAATTTGAGCGCGACATCCGCCTGATTACCGAAGAACTCAAACGTGATGATATCCCTCGAAATCACCGGGTGCGATATACCTTTTACTTGGCGCGCTCTTACGAGGATCTCGGCGACTATAAGAATGCGGCTATAAACTATGAAAAACGGGTCGAGTTTGGCGGCTGGGAAGAGGAAACCTATTATAGTCTATTTAAACAGGGCCGGTGCCGGGCAAAAACAGCCAAAACCCTTGCTCAAAAAATGGACGCGGTAAAGGTACTGATGAATGCTTATTACTACCGACCGAGCCGCTTGGAAGCGATTTACGAGGCGGCCGAATTTCTGGTTGATTGGGACTTTATTCAGCTTGCGCTACCGCTCCTTAAAATCTGCCTGGTGACGCCTTACCCAAAACACGATATTCTAATGATTCACCGCGAAGTTTACGAGTGGAAGGCGCTTTATTTGTATACACGGGTGACTTATATTCTGGGATTGCACGAAAAAAGTTTATACCTGCATCTGTGCCTGCAAAATGATAAAATGCCGGCGGATCATAAACAGCTACTCAAAGATAAAAGCGGCGAAAATTGAAAAAAAATCACTATTACCCAAAAGTAAAAATGACCACCGAACTCGCCACCACCAAAACAACTCCTGTCGCCACTAAAACGACTCCCGCTGCCACCTTGGATGTTATTTGTGAAAATGAAATCCTGGATATACTCTATTCTAACCGTGAATGCTATAGCAAAGCAGGCGCTATTATGTATATCTTGAATGCACTCGAAACTCAATATTATACCTTTCTTCTACCCCATGAGAATAAAGGATTAATAGACCAGAGCAAACAAATTACTCCTATTATTGACACCTACAAGCTACTTCGCGCAGAGTTCCAAAATTCTATCGCTCATGACATGTGTATGCCTAGAACCCCCGAGAGTTTATCAAAAATAATTGTCTGTTCTGTACGCCTAAAGATCCATCTCGAGAATATGAAATTTGCCTTTTATAAGGTTCTGGATGAATATTTTGATAATCAAGTTAAAATCAATGATAATAGTCGGGAAAAGGCCTTTAAATACCTAACTGATACACTACCTGAACAATTGTTGCAATCCCTTTTCGACGATGACGTAAAGTTGCCTTAATTATGGTGGAATTCCACCATAATTAAGTAAATCCATATTCCGCGTAATAAGGCTTTTCCGAGACGTTTCGACCCAGGAAATCGCGCATCATTTTCATTGGATCGCGGGACCCGCCTGGGCAGAGAATACATTCCATATATTTCTTACCCACGTTCGAGTCAAGTAAACCGTTTGGTCCGTAATACAGCCCCGGAAACGGATTTTTAATATGTTGAAAGATATCGCAAGCATATACCTCTGTTATTTTATAATTATAATATTTTGCATCATAGCCTGTAAGGTGGGTAAAACTGGTATACATTTTATTTTCAGGCAAACACACGACAAACCCATCAAAGTAATCGGTAAAAATTTTATCGTGTAGCGATTCGAGGTTTCCCTGGTAAGCTTCCGTATGAAATGACAGTGAGACCTGTGATAAATATAATTGACGAGTTAAGAGATAACCAGCCATAAGAGTTTTGGTTTTTTGCAATGATTCAACGAGCTCGTCAGGCAATTTTTCTCCTGTTTGATAATGACAGCCAATAAGCTCAAGAATAGGCTTTTCGTACAACCAGAGTTCTAGTAGTTGGGAAGGCAACTCGACAAAATCCAATACACAATTATAACCACTTTCCGTGGGGCGCTGAGAATAGCCAAGGGTTTGATGAATAGCGTGACCAAATTCGTGGAAAAATGTCACTACATCATTAAACTTTAACAATGAAGGCTTGGTCTCGGTTGGTTTGGGAAAGTTACACACAACGATGGACACCGCCGGCGTGATTTGCCCCGAGGGACAATCGGTATCGCGGACCTGCGATCGAAGTCCAATACAGCATGCATGGGTATATTTATTATCGCGTGGGTGTAAATCAAGGCCAATATATCCCAGAGTTCGGTCTTTATTGGATACTTTTATAACCTCGGCTTCAGGATGCCAAAGAGTCCAATCGGTAGTATCAACCGTTTCAAAAGTTAGTCCAAAAAATCTTGAATAAATATCATATAATCCTTGGATGGTTTTTTCCATAGGAAAATACTCGGAAACTTTGTCATTGTCGAGGTTCAAATATTTATTTTTATATTGATTAATTAGAAACGAAATATTCCAGGGTGCAATTGGGTTGAGATCCAATCCTGGCGGTGCAATATTTTTCAAGTCTTCAATATCCTTTGCTAACCGTGCGCGACCACTTGATTTAAGTTGATTAAGAAAAGTTTGGACTCGTTCTTGGGACCCCATCATTTGACTTGATAGACTCAAGGAAGCATAATTTTTATACCCTACTAACTGTGCATACTGGTGCCGTAATTTCAATAGTTCATCCAATACTGATTCATTCATTGGCGCAGCGCGTTGATTAATTGTAACATATAGTCGGCGCCTGATTTCTTGGTCTGTACATTTATCCATAATGGCGAAATAAGTTGGGTAATCCACACCCAACGAAACGGTAGTCGCGGAGGCGCTATTTTCTGGTTGGGCTAATACAGAATCAATAAAATCATCCGACATTCCAGACGTGCGCAATGCATTTAATTCCACACTAATTTTGGGCGAATCATCACTAATATTTTTATCAAAGGTGGTTGATAGACGGCAAATTTTCTTGTCAAGTTCTTTGGCAAGTTCAAAAGAGGCATCATCCAGTTCAAACCCTTTAGATTGTGCTTCGTGACGAAACTTTTCCAAATAATATTTCTGCTCCCATTCTGGTTTAATTACACTCAACAAATATTGATGAATTTCCCGATTTGAATGGATGGCGTCAACTGCAAAATTCGTCAAATTATTCTTTTCGTCAACAGCCCAATCATGCATTGAAACATGGTATACATGTAATATCAAATCAAGTTGATTAAACAAAAAATCATAGTCATATTTAATCTGGTCAAATACCCCAAATGTATTTTCAAAAGTAACTTCTTTATGTGGGGTTGCTATTATAGCGGCCAATTTTTCAGGTGTACTCGATTTAAATGTTTGAATACGGGCAGATAATGCTTGGATATCTATGTGAAAAAAATTGTTCATTTATACTAAAACTCTGCTCTAAATCACTTTATATTGTACTTATATATAGGTACAATATTCTTTTTACCCGCGCGCCAATCTAATTTATATGCTTATAGGATTCTTGTAGAAACTGCTTGTTTTCGATTCTTGCAACCTTCAACAACTGTTCATATACTTTTTTATTAAAGGTTGCCCCGGAGTCGATAAGTTCTTGTATAATAGGAGGGGTACTATACTGAGCAGCGGCCTCAAGTATGGTATTATTCCCACCATTATTACCATCATAATTAACATCCGCACCCTTGAGAATTAGCAGACGCACCAATGCTAGCGGGCCAAATGATACGGCAAGATATAAAGGAGACATTCCTTGAACATCGAGGTGATTTACATTAGCACCCAAAGCTATAAGAGCAGTGGCAATTTCTACATTACAATTAAACTTAATTGCGGCGCCTAATACAGAGGTACAAAAGTCTCTATTTTCCGGGTTGGGGTCTGCTCCGGCTTTAATAAGTGTATAAAATACTTCCGAGTTGCCTCCTTCTGCTGCACGATGGAGTGGGGTACAATCCCAGCATCCTTTGATATTAACATCAGCCCCGGCTGCCACGAGCAGCTTTACCATTTCAAGATTACCATTACACGCGGCACAATGAAGTGGGGTTTCCTTACTGTAATCATCGACAATATTAGGGTCAGCTTTACGGTCAAGAAGAAATTTTACCATCCCGATATCATTATTATCCGCGGCAATAAAGAGGAACGTTTTTTCGTCAACTTTAGTATTAATATCGAGGTCATAACCTGCGTACTTTATGATTAGCGCTGTAATTGTTTGAATATCGTTAATTTTTACAGCATTTACATAAGTATCTAATATCTGTGATTTCGAGAGGTTACTGTAGTTAGTCCCAAAAGGATTATAGTTTGTTTTAAACTGGGCTGCCATCATTTTTATACCACGCTAATCTTTAAATAGGTTAAAGATTCCACCCTAAATAAATGGTAGATGTACCCTATAACAGTTCAATACCGTCGCCTTCCAAAGAACCCGCGCCTGAAGACCATACTCATTATATCGGATTGACGGCGGTTGTGTTATTTTTCGTGGTTGGGTGGGGGGCCATATATATTTATTATAAACGAAATAGAACATCGCACTCATCCATCAATCATTATGTATGAAAAGTTAAAGGCATAGTTATAGTATAAATGGTCCCCGCGCCTTCCGTGTCAACATCCGCGTCTGATGTGCCCGTAGAAATTATCGGAAGTGGGGTAAATTTTCTTGGTCTCGGCCTTATCGTGCTATCATTCCTTGCGTGCTGGGCTGGTTTATATATTCATTATAGACGACAGATGCAACGCATGGGGGATAATTAATTTTTAATAATATAAAATAATTATAAAATGAGCTGTTCCAAATGCAATGGGATTGATGTGTTTCCTTTGATGAAACTAAAATGCGAAGCTGATACCGGGGTTACGGGCCCGACGGGACCTACCGGCGCACGCGGGCCAAGGGGTGCACGTGGTGCTGACGGGGCGGCGGGTACGGCCGGTACCGATGGCGCTACAGGTCCAGAGGGACCAACAGGCGCAGGGGTTTCTACTAATTCTATGTCGGTAACTAAAGGAGCGCCACCATTTATACCTATAACAGTTAATACCCCTATAGATATTGAATATAGTCTAGAAAATGTAGATAATGGTTGGAGCGTTTCTGTTCCGCAAACAGAATTTACAGTTCCCGAAACTGGTACATATAAAATATTTCTAAGTACATATTTTAGTACTCAGCTTGCAGTAACTACTGGAGTTACCCAAATTCCATATACCCATTCTATACAGATAAATGGTTCACAAATAACCGGGTCGGCAGCGGCAACCGATTTTTTTGATGCCGGGTCAAAGGGTGGTGAGTCAGTAGCTCAATCATTATCCAGTGAAGTATTTTTAAACTTGAATTCTTCAGATATTATCAAAGCTGTTGTTCAAGTTCCTACCCTTCCTCCAGCTGGTAATAATATTTCACTAGTATTATCTACATTAAACGTCCAGCGCATTGCTTAATTATTTACCTATAATTATGGGTAAATAATAAAAACCAATTTAACGACGATCACCCCACCATCCCGTCCATTTACCCTTTAACCGTAAGACGTGCTCGAATGGTTTTAATAAATTAAAGTTAGCCCGCGCGGAAGTATTATAATTTGGCCGGTTGTTATGCATTGCATAATCGCGGCTATATAAATTTACTTTATCGGATTTACAACCAATCCATATAACTGGAATTGAGTCCGCGTAGACGCGTTCATATAATGGGTCGGGCGCACTAAGATCATACATACAAAATACCGCATCTAATTCACCCTCGTTTAGCGCGCGCCACTCATGAATTTCAAATTCTACGCGTTCGTTATTATCCAGGCATAATCCTAACCGTGTTGTGTGTGGTTTACTAGGTATATAATCGGTACTGAATTTACCGGTAAGGATTCGCTCAATAAATGCAGTTTTACCTACCGCGCGCGGGCCAATCAATAAAATCTTATAAACAGCCATTTTAGCGTGTATTTGATACGGGTGTAATATTTTTTTATCAGTTTTGGGACAACACGAGGTCTCCCAAAACTGATTTATATCGATGGTTTAAAAATAATATAAAAATGTCATTAAAGTTGTCAAAGTTTTTCAAGTCTAATCAACCATACCAAGAGTGTGGGATATGTTTTAATAATAATTATCCTTTAATTGATAAACAATGTAAGTGTGCTTTTAATATATGCAAGAAGTGTATCCAAAGCTATTTACAAAACGGTTGTCCACACTGTAATAAATCTTTATTGTGTGATACTAGTAAGGTATCGACCCCACCAGTACCATCCGCACCACAACCTTCAACCACACCAGTACCCTCCGCGCCACCATCTTCAACTTCAACCACCCCCTCCGCGGTCTCCAACAACTCACAATCGTTAGTTATGAATGCTAGCTTAGTAAGACAAAAGGCGTTAGAACGAAAAAACGACCTTTTTAATAGCTGGTGTACTGAGAGTTTCAATTCTATTATAAAACAGTTTAACATACACATCAAGCATATTATTGATCAGGGTCGATTAGATTTCAACTATAAATATACACTTCCGCTTTCTCCGTCTAATAAGAAAGAGGATTATGTAAAATTAGGTAACAAAATTCACAATTGTCTAACAAATAATGGATATTCAAACCACCTTCAAGTTACTTATGATATTATGATTGTTGAATGTTATATATGTATTAAATTTACACTATAATTATTCATCCCTAATTATGGATGAATAAACTTACAAATATTTCTTCATGAATTTCGCAATCGTGGTTCGATAGACCCCTTTATGAGCCCCGGCGAGGATTGATTTAATCTTTTCGGGTTCGAGGTTTTGCAGAGACCCATTCACGAGGTCAATAATTGCTCTTGCGTACGCTTTAAGATGTCGGTCGTACTCGAACGGATAATTGTAACCAAATTTCCACCATAATTGAATAAACGATACCGTAGACACCCCCGGTTTAAAAGCCACTCCTTTTGACACGAATATAATACCATCGTTAGTTACCCCACCCGGAACCTGGACTGTAATATACCCCTCATCCGAGACCACCGCGGCGATTTTTTCGGTGTAGTGTTTGCTATATTTATACACCCGAGCTTCACCCACACCAAATTGCTGTTCGAGCCAATCCATAAATTCTTCAGGCGACATTTATAAAAGGATATGTTTTTATGTCACTGATTTCGCGACGCCGCCGCTAATTTTTTTCGAGAGTTTTCGAAAATTTATTTTTGATAAAAAAACAACACACACAACAAATCATGCTTTTTAACACCCTACATTTTGCAGGCATGATGGCACCCATAAATCACATTCTATAGTCGCAGTGTTGTGGGTTGCATACATGGTTCTTTATATATTCTAGTGTCAAATTTTCCATTCAATGGATGATTTTTTGCATTAATCGAATGATTTTTTCCATCCATTGGATGAATTCTGTTTAAGAATTTAAATACCAAATAAATGGTCAAAGAATGTAATGTTTGCGGAAAAGAATTCAAATTTATATCCAATTTATACCAGCATCAACGGACTGCTAAATATTGTTTAAAGATGGCCCAAGAATTATTATGTCGTTATTGTAATCAAGTATCCAAGGATCCAGATCATTTGGAGGAGTGTATATATTATAAAAATTATAAAAATTATAATTTAACTGTAGAGTTGAAAGAGGCTAATGAAAAATTAGAGTCCGAAGTCGCGGCACTGCGGCAAAAGTGCACCGACCTTGAACAAAAACTCGATAAAGAACAAAAATTCAAGGATAGTTTACTAGTCAAATCGGCGTCGAAACCGAATAAAGTCAGCTACAATTTAAACGTTGTCACTCATTTCCCGCCCGAAGAAGAGGTGCGAAATATATGGGAAGGTATTATAACTCCCGATCTTTTAAAAGGCGGAATCAAGGCATTTGCTCGCGCTGGGCATGAAACATTTCTGATGAAAGACGGCCAATCTACGGTTGTATGCGTGGACCAAGCACGCCATAAATTTACATATATGGGAACAGACCAAATCATCCAGTATGATATGAAACTTCAAAAGATTACTAAACATCTATTCCAACCCGGGGCGGATGTGACTATGGAATTTTTGCGCGAATTAATCGCTGTGGGCGATGAAGATGAAAAATTATTTCAGCAAGCCATGTCTGTGGGTCATATTAAAAATATAAATTCTTCAAGTTATAAGGAATTTATCCGCCATCTTAGTCAATATATATCTTTATCGAGTTAGCACAGTGGCTTAAAAATTACCGTTATTATAAATGGTGGACTGCTCGCATGTTTTTAGATACGAAAAAATGACCGGTCGTGTTATGAATAGTTTTTACGCCCTTGAAACCCCAAAAGGAATTAGAAAAGTTATTGATTATAACCTTTTTGAGGATAAACCAATAGCCGTTCCAAAGGGCTATAAAAAAGTCAAGTCCAATAGAGAACATATTACAAAATATGTTTGCGGGCCTAAACAACGGCTGGAGAAAGATAACGAAGCCTATAAAGTTATAACTGACCGTCTTCAAGGGTCAGAATATTACTTTATTCATGATAATGGAGGGCGCCCTTTTTTGGTATATATTACCGACGACGAGCATGTTTTTATCTATAAACAACCGGAAGATATGTACATTTGGGAAGCCGATTATGGCGACGATAATCAATGGATGTATGTAGAGCTTGTAAAAGAATATAATCCTACCGCAATATGGGTTGGGAAAAGTCCAAAAAATCGCGCTACAGAGTTTAGCGGTGGTGCAGGTAGACAATTTGACGGAAATTCTATATTACTTGCTCTCGGTAAAGATAAATATGTATTTATCGGACAAGAAATATATGAATTCTCCATGCAACCGGGCGACGTGCCAGATAAATATTACTCACCCGTCGGTAATAACGATGTTCCCTATCCTGTACTCTGGGGTAAGAATAATATTTATTTCATGCTCGACCGTCTGTTTACTGACTGCGCAGAAGGGTACGAAATGAAGAACGATCGTGAACGCAGTGACGCATATCTATACTTTTACGGGCACTTGGGTGAGAGCGCTCTGTCTCGAAAAACGAAAAAAATGAAGGGGGTAATCTCGGTTCATAAACGAGTATGGTAAATAACTATTAATTAATAGTTATTTTAACCAATCGAATAACTATTGATTTTATCGCTCTAACCAAAGAATAAATATCTATATCGCTAGGGGGTTCCGGGGGAACGCGTAGTTCCCCCGAAATTGAAATAATGTATTAATTCTTTGGCCCGTAAAATGGACGAGGATAGAAAATATTTATCAGACCTTCAAAAATTTGTGGCGAATTCGCAGTCTAAAATAAAAGTTCCCGATATCGCGGTTAAAATTAAACTGGTTCTTCCATCCAAGCAATCAGAATTTGAAACCCATACCGGCGCCTTTTTCAACCACCTTAAAATATTCCACGATATTATACTTTGCAGATATGATTTTAAACATTATCAGCCTTTTATGGAGATTTATAACACTGCTATGAGATTACCGGGAACGGTAATACACTTTCAGGATAAACCATATACAGTCTATGATCCCCAAGACAGTTACTATGCCCTTAGTATTGCCGATATGATTTTATATCTCACCCCGAAAATTTTAGAAAAAAGACTCAAACTATTAAAAGCCGTCACATCAGACTCTACAGTAGTTGAAGAAGCCAAAACCGCGCGCGACAACGCCATCAAAGAATGGGAGACTATTTTAGCTTTGATTGACCCCTTTTATATTAAAACATGGCATCATTTATTTGACGACCAAAATGTACCTCATTCGCCCGACTATAAACTTTGGGTAAAAAACTAATTTGCAGGTTTCTATCGCTAGGGGGTTATGGGGGCATTCCCCCAAAACTGATTTTATAAACTAAATTTATCCTATTAAAAGTAAATATGGCTACCCTAACTTGCGATGGAAAAACATTTAATCTGGTGATGCACTCCCCGCCTTCATCATCCCATATATTTCGTTCGGTGATTCACGATGACGAGCAGAGCTACCCGAATAATACCTTTAATTATTCCATCCCAGAACGCGAGCCGGGAGAATCCTTTACCGATTACTGGGCTCGCGTTCGCGCGCTCGGTGAGTGCTCTTTTTGCGGTGAATCAGGCCATCAAGCCAAGCAATGCCCAACGCTTAAAACCAACCAGTGCGTGCTTTGTGGATTTTGTGGACATACCCCGCGAAAGTGTAATAAGGCCGCGCGCGCCCCGGACGGAAAACGCGTAGGTCGGTGCACGTTTTGTAAGGGTGACCTTAAGTGGGGCCATTGGCTAGTAACTTGCCCGGCACGCCAGGAGCGGTATGGGGATTTCATCTTTCCAGAGGGGACTGATACCAAGCGCGCATTGGCGCCTTTGAAATAAATTTACTACTAATTAGTAGTAAATTGGTTTTTATTGAATTTTATAACTATATCTAATAAATGAATCTCTCCGACGAGCAACGTGAAAAGTATTATAATGTGTTTTTAACACTAAGTATATACACCCTTATTTCAAACGCGATCTTTTTCTCTGGATGTGGGGGTCAGGAGTACTGCAAAAGCTATCCCTTATTACCCAATATACGCCAGCTTATCGCGGCCGTATTCTTTATGGTACTCGGGGTTGGAATCAAAAATGAATGGGATACTGAATGGTCTATGGCTATTTGGTGGTGGCCTACTATTATAATTTTATTTTTAGTATTGTTGTTTAATATGATTCCCTGGTTGGGTGGACTGTTTAAGCGAGGTACCCCTGCTACTACCAGCAAAAAGGCTAATCCATTAGAAGGCGTTAAATTTAAACCCGGGACTATGATTATTGATGAATAATCTATCCCGAGGTATAGCTTTTAGACTGTTCTTTCAAGTATTTTTTTAAGCTTTTACGCGCACCAGCGTTTTGTTGATATACCTCCAGGGATTTTTTTCCCGCTGCGCCATTAAGATTCACCGGCCGGCCTGTCTGGGGATTTGGTATTTTAAAAGGTGATTGTCGTGGCATTTATATATAAAACTATTTTACCCCTTTAATAAATGGAAGTAGTGGACTATCTACCAAATTATCCATCTATTAAAGACCCTAATTTTGTCCAAAAACTTAGCACCAATTATGAATTTTGGGAGCTTCGTGATGGGCAAGACCCAGTATCAGAAAAGTATTTTAACGTACAGCTTTTCGTGCGGCGTTTTTTGAGTAATATTACACCCTATGACCGCCTCTTTTTATTCATGGAAGTCGGGACGGGAAAGACATGTTCCGCGGTGGCGGCCGCCGAGGGGTTTTATTTAAATTTGGCACAGGGTGACGGGATTGGTGCGATCGAATATCCCCCACCACTTGTCCACAAAAAGATTTTAATTATTTTAAAAAATTCAGACCTTGAAGAACAATTCAAGCGGGAAATTGTCCAGATATGCGAAGAAAATAAATACATTGACCTTCAAGATGAAAATTATCTAGCCAAAGATATTAGAGACCGTAAAAGCGAAATTACCGCTAAATTGCGGGATACATATGAATTTAAAACAATGGGATCGTTTGCCAATGATCTTGCGAAAATGAATGACCTACAAATTAAAAAGCGTTATTCAGACCATATTATTATTTTTGATGAAGCACATACTATCCGCGAAGGTGATGATAAGAAGGATACTGAAAAATTATTTACTCAGTATAAACGATTTTTCGGGTTGATTAAGCCATACAAAACAATTTTTAATAGTGCAACCCCAGCCATTGATCAAGTCTCTGAATTTATGCCACTTTTTAATATTTTCCTACCCCTGAACAATCAACTTCCTACTGATATTAACATTAAAAGTGATGAATTTAACCGTATATTTCGAGAGAAAATCCGGGGGCGTATTTTATACGTACGAGAACAGTTGCCCAAAGTAACTCGGTTGTATCCAGGTGAAAAATTGTATGGTACCAAATTCACCCTTATTCGGACATGTGTGATGGAAGGGCAACAGCGCCAAGTATATGATGATTATATGCAAGCCCATAGTGACGACAGCTTTGCGAAAAAGCAAATTAATATTTCGAACGCAATATTCCCCGACGGTAGTTATGGCTCGGATGGGTTCTCAAAATATATTGAAAAAAAGAAGGGCCATATGACAGGTATCGCTGAATACTCGCTTAAATCTCAATACCAATCAGTTATTCGAGACCGCCTACGTGAATTATCAACAAAATATTATGAAGCACTCCAAATCATATCTGACAACCCAAAAGATAAATTTTTTATGATTAGTAAATCAATTCATGAAAGCGGGCTAATTTATTTTAGTTTAATACTTCAGCTGTTTAAATGGGCACCTTTTTATGGTTCTATCTTACCCACACGGCCAGGCAAGCGATTTATTTTACTGACAGGCGACATATTACAACCACAGCGTACGCAGCTTTTAAAAGTGTTTAACGATCCGCGTAATAAATATGGAGAATATATCCAGTTAGCTATCGGGTCTGAAGTTGTCATGACTGGTGTAAATATCCTTCATACACGTGCCTTTATGGCCCTTGATACTTTTTGGAACGATCCAACTTATACTCAGGCAATCGGGCGTGTTCTCCGCCAGAAAGCTTTTGACATCTTTCCTGAATCTGAACGATACCTTAAAATATTTAATATGGCCGCCGTACTCACCCCTGATTATGATAGTTCAGCCACTATACAGCCAGTCAATATACGCCAATATCAGGCGGCCGAGCGAAAATTAATCGATATAAAACCTAAAGAACGTATCGCGAAAGAGGAAAGCGTGGGGTGTGTTTTACTTAAAAAACGCAACCAGCCTGAAGGGTTTGATGACTATAGCAAAGAATGCGATCTCGATCGCTGTAATTATGAATGTGGCGACGGGTCTGCGCTGGGCGCCATTAGTTTTAGTTCATATAATTTATTTTTCGCCAAGGATGAATACCATCATATTATCGATAAAATAAAACTGTTATTTCGTTTCCAGTCACAAATCACGCTCCAACAACTATTCATAATCCTCGCCCATCAACACCATAATCGCGACTTGATTTATTTCGCGCTAGACTCACTCCTCAACAATCAAGTATTACTACTCAATCGCCTAGGGCAGCCCGGTTATCTGTATTTATTGAATGATGTATTGATATTTTCCACCAATCCTCACATCAGCCGTCCTACCTCGGGAATATACTCTGAAAGCGCGGCCATCAATAATACTGTAACCATCAAAGAACTCTACAATGACGCGATACAGGATTCTCGAATTGATGAACTGAAAACGCTGCTCGGCGAGCTTTCAACCGCTATTCAAGCCGGACAACCCCTTGGACCATATAAACAAAAAGTTGAAGCTCTGAGCGCGCGGCAAAAAGTTGTGCTATTGGAGAGTGTATATGGTGACTCACACCCGACGGCTAAAGCTGTAACCGACTTTATAACCAAAGTTTACCCTAAAAATATAGGTACTTATAAAGGCGCGCCATACCATGATTTATATCGTACTACGCAAGAAGACACTGCTTATCGTGCCGTAAAACGCGCCTACAAAGAAGACGAACCCATCCGTATTTACTCGGACGGCCGCTGGCGTGATGCGACTCTCCCTGAAGCAAATGACATTATTGAGGTGCAAAACAAGGCGACCGCGGCGGAAAAGGAAAAATTCAAAGACCGACCGTTTTATGGGTTTGAAGGAAACGACCAAGTATTTCGCATTGTTGATAATTTTGCGGCCGCGCAAAAAGTGAAAAAGACCGGGTTTACGGGTCAGGCTTGCTCTTCATGGAACAAACTTCGGTTGGCGAATATTGTGGTTAAATACGACATTCCGCATCAGCCTTACCCCCCGTCACAACTGACACCGGATGTTATACGGCAGCGTACTGACATTATTTCGGTCGGGCTTGAAAATCAAATCAAACAATATACGGACGCGCAGGTGCTAGAATTTTGGAGCGTCTATCAAAATAATAAACGTGATGATCTTTGTAAACTTGTATATGACTATTTCAAGAGTGAAAATCTTATGCTCTAAGAAGGGGACCTGGCGTTCCCCTTGAACCCCTAGCCACGAAATTAGTTGGTAATATTATTTAATATTATGTATTACGGAAGATTAAAGTTGAAATTTCAACTTTATTCTGATCCAAGGCGGTAGCCCGTACCTGAAAACGCGCGAAATTTTTGCGGGTCTTCCGGGGCCCGCGGTGGTGTAGCCATAGGTACCCCCGGTGGGGCAAATGATAGCGGGCGCACGGATGGTAGTTGTGAAACTGTAGGAGGTGGTGGTGTCGGCGGTCGCTCAACTGGCACGCCAAAGTCAGTGGTTAGGTCGACATTCACAATTACTGCGAAATCTAGTGGTTGGTTAGCGCCTTCAAGTTTTTCAATATAAATATAATACTCACCTCCGGCGACGCTTACGGGATAGCGAATACCCGTTTGGATGACTTTGAAATTTTGTAAATAAAAAGTAAAAAAATCTTCCAAGTCAGGGAGCGAATTCATTAGTGCCTCATTTTGAGGTTGAATACAGATATAATCAGCACGCGCAGGCTCCAAGCACTGTTCGAGGCGGACAGTTTCACCGAAATCTACCCCTAAATATGCCGCAACCCATTCGGGAATAAACACCATTTCCTCCTCACCATACACGTTGGTTTCGGTATCATAAAAATCGTTACAACCAACATAAATTGACTTGTGCTGCGGGTCGTCTAATTCATACCCTGTCGTGGATAATTTGAATACATAAACATCCACTGGTTCGAGTTTTGACAACACTGAAGATGGTAGTTCGATGCCGGTATGAGTCACATCATAGTTTTTACCTACAACTTTGAGGTCCATTTTACCTGTTTTATAAAGGTAAAATGAAATATAATAGTTCAGTTTTTCACGTTTGTCCTTTGGGGTAAATCAGTTTTTCGGCTAGGCCGAAAAAAGTTTAGCCAGAGGGTAAATCAAATTTATTAGCTTGTTTTTCGGTTAATCTAAACAACAGTTTGATTTATGTGTTAAACATATGGGCTAGTAAGAAAAAATCCAAGTCGTTAATATGGGTCGTAAGATGTTTATATATTTTATTTAACTCACAGTCGAATTCCCAGCTTTGTATGTCGATATAAGTTCTATCATTTTTATTAAAAGATATAGTATCATGACTGCCTTCTAAAAGCGTTTTATTTAATTTTATTTCATGATCTTCATAAAAAATTTTATACTGCCCAACCCCGTGGTTATTTTCGCCTACAATACTACCTTTTATTACTCCATTTTCGTTGATATCGTAAAAATAATCAATAAGCCAATCTTCCTTATATTCACCATATTCGACATAATAATGTAATAATTTATCCTTTAGGAAAATTTTATCGTCTAATTCTTGGATAAAATTTTTATTTTCAAATAATGTTATTTTATTCAGATAAAATGCGTCATCGATAGTGAATTGTGGGTTATATTTCACATCACCGTTCGGGAATACAATATATTTGTAGCTCATTTTGTTTATTATTTTCAAAAATTTAAATTCATTTTTAACCTCTTTCGCCCTCCAACACAGGCACAAATCGTACGGCCATTAATGGTTCGCTAGTGATTGCTGCAAGCTAATCGCTGGACACGAACAGAGTTAGAAAAGCTTGCCACACAAAACGGAATCGCGCATATATCATAGAAAAATATGGACCAGTTATGCCGGGAGCTAAAGTTATAAAATCGGTTTACCTTACAGTCTTTTTATATACCATAATTATGGTATATAAATTATACGACATATTTTTTCGAACAGGGTAAATTAGTTTTTCCATAAAGAATACCACTTATTCTTACTTTCAAAATATTTTTCACGATTATCTGTTCTTATATATTTAAGAGCTGTTTTATCTTGCTTAACAGCAGCTAAACATAATTCTTGGGTTTGATAATCTCCGTCGACATGTCTGATAGCACATCCATCTCGTTTAACAGCAGCCAAACATATATCTTCTTTTGCCGATTCGTCTAAACATGAGTCTTCAGATAAATCAATAAGCATTAGAGCATCAGGATAATTATTTACAGCAGCCAAACATATAGCTTTGGTTAAATTTTCGAATTTTATATCTCTTATAAGATTACCATCATTTTTAACAGCTTCTATACAAACAGGCTCCGTTTGGTTTTCCGAGGCTATAAATCTTATAGCTAACTTATTTGTTTTAATAGCCTCTAAACAAACTTTTTCAGTCTGAGTTTCTGGTGTTATATATCTTATATCAGTTCCCCAATATTTTACACCCTCTAAACAAACTTTTTCAGTCTGATTTTCTGGTGCTATATATTGGAATTCATCACCCCCTTTTCTAATAGCTTCTAAACAAACTTTTTCAGTCTGATTTTCTGGTGCTATATATTTTAAAGCGTATTTATGGTATTTAATAGCCTCTAAGCAGACTTTTTCGGATTGATATTTTTTATTAATCCATTCCAATACTAAAGCTGTTTGTTTAACACCAGCTAAAATCATTTTTTCTGATGGTACTTTAATATGTTTTATATTAATTGGATTGACCATAATAGCTTGCATACAAATATCTGGGTGCGGCGAGATTAATAAAGGCAACAAGTCCCATCTATTATTAACGAGAATATCATATTCAAGTCTTTCTTGGTGGTTGACGAAAACCGGCAAATTTTTGAATGATTCAAGAGATTCCATTTTTTATTCAAAATAAAAATTAATGGAAAAAATCAATTTTTTTCAATAGAGTAAAAAGGGTTGATAGTATGTTTACACACACCAAACTTTTTAGCCTGCGACTCTGTTAATTCTATATAACAACTTGTTGTTAAATTTGTTACATCCAAATGATTTATAATACGGGAACTGCTAGTCGATAACGTTCCATAAATATCTCCCACTTTGTGTGCATCACAATCAAACCGGTAATTGCTGTATAATGGAATCTCAAGTAAAACGCTTTTATCGAGGTTGCCTGATAAAAAAATATTACGTAAATCGAGAGTTTTAAATACGTACGGCATTTATGGTTATGATTAATGTATAAGTTATTATCCATCGTAAAAAGGACTTTTTCTAGGTTTAAACAACCCAAATTTATTAGCTTGCTTTTCGGTTAATTCTAAACAACAATTACCGGTTAAATTAACTAGTTCGAAATGATCTTTGAACTGAGTTTTACTTGGGCTTAGTTCGGAATATATTTCTAATACTCTTTGGGACCTAGTATCAAACATATAATTGCTATACATGGGTATTTCAAATAATACACTCGAATCGTGAATATATCCATTACGAAATATATGGTATAAATCGGTAGTTCTATATACCCAATGATTCATTTATGATATGAAATATTTCCTCTAAATCTGTATGGTAATTGTAATTTAATTATATAATACAACAAACTGCTGGTTTTTTATAGTAATTATCTGTATTCCCTGATACTTGACATACTCCATCTTTATATACTCCAGAAGAAGGGTAACATGTCTTACTATCAGTATAATTCATGACTGTAAAGGCCCCATCGAGTTGATTATTTTTATAATTACTTGCACTAATTAGAAACCCTTCACGGTCAAAACGCGAAGCAGGTCCATGTTTTTGTCCACAACTATACATAAATTTAAAATTTAATTCTTCATTATCATAATATGCCTTATACGGGCCATGTAATAATCCTTTATCATACTTAATATCATACTTGATAGTACCTGTATCATAGTATTCTAAATATTTTCCATGGCGTTGGCCATTTTTATACTCGCATTTAATTTTAATTTTATCATCATCAAAAAATTCAGTATACACTCCATTTTGTATATTTGACTCTAACTCTTTTTTTGTTTTTGGGATACAAAAATGGTCTTCAGTCATTTTTATCATAATTTTATCTTTTAATATATTATTTAATCATTGTTCACCGCCTAATACGGGCACAAATCGCACGGCCATTAATGGTTCGCTAGTGATGTGCTTGCCGCATTTAACCATCCGCCAAAGCTGCCCTTGCATGGGAAATACAGCAATACAAAAGAAGGCCGCGTTTTCGTCCAAAAATTTCTTCATCGTGGCGGTATCCAAGAATTCCGCCGTGGCGATAATTCGGTCGAATGGATGTTTATATTTTACAGTAAGCGCATCACCACTAATCACAGTTGTATTTTTTGCGCGCGCCAATAATTTTTTCGCCCGCGTAGCCAGCGGACGTACACGTTCAACAGTAGTGAGGGTACCGTAAGGAACCAATTTCGACATTACCGCAGCGTTATAAGCAGAGCCGGTGCCTAGCTCTAATATATTACTAATGGATTCAATCTCCAAAAAATCAATCATTTTTCCAACGAGAGAGGGCTGGCTTATGGTTACATCATGACCTATAGACAGCGGTCGGTCCTCGTAAGCGAACACCAGGAACTCTGGTAGTACAAATTTCGCGCGGTCCGTATTTTTCATGGCCTGGTATGTTGCCGGTGTTAATTGTTTTTTGAGTAGTAAATCAAGTTGCTGGCGCTTCATTTATAAATAAACACTTAATGTCCGACAAAATTCATTATAAATTTCCACTCGCGTATGGAGTGCATCAGTCCAGATATGTTTGCTATCGATAGCCATCATAAAGTCGACGCAAATATTCAAAACTAAGGTATGATTGATGCTATACTTGATGTCGAAATAAGGTGAAATTAATAGGCCCAAACGGTGTATTTCCCGTATTAATTCTATAATTTTTTCGGGGGGATAAATTAGATTATCAGGCGGTAATACCGGAAGCCATACAACGGTATATTCTTCATTTTCATACTCTAAATACACACGAATCCACTCATCATCCCGGCAAACACATAATTCGGATTCATAAATATAGGTGGGATTCCACCGTTGAACCCCAAGTAATCGATTAAATTCTCGATAAATATTAGCGAGGTCATTTATGGACAAAAGTTCTCGTGTTAGGGGATTGCGAGGAAGGGTTCGGTTTTCCCATATCTCCTTTTCAATATAGGCCAATAAACTATTCAACAGATAATATGTATTTTTGAATGGAATCAGCAGAGCGCGTCTAGACGGCGATAAATCGCTGTATTTCTCAGTCGTAATCGGCTCGACACCGTTTTCATCTGGGATATCAACTGACGGAAACGCGCAAGTTTCGAGACGCTGAGGCAACTCATTCAAGGGGATGGCTGTATCATAGACTATAAATTCACCTGCAAGTACATTCTTATAAAAGGCAAACTTATCCCCGTAAATATGACGGAGTAAATAAAATGTTTCGATATGATTATCGGTATTTAGCAGTGTTTCAACACTAGAATATTCAATTATAGTAAACTCTGCATCCGTCGAGCGGAGCCGTGATTTAAGGGTGTCTAATAATTTCAATATTATTTGATAATTAAAAAAAGTTACATGGGTATTTACCATACCACCATCAATACTGATAACAACATTAAAATCGCCCAACTCGAAGCAGCTTCGCGCCAAAACATATAAATCGCTGGGGGTATTAAAGGGGATTTTGATATGAAATTTGTCACGGCCACTTAGCGCATCGTTAAATATATTGATTTCATTAAGGGGTGTGATGTGTTCAAAAGTAATAGAGTCTTTGGTTATGGTATATTCTCGGTCGAGCGTGACGATATCTTTTCTCGTTACCCCCAAATATTCAGAATCTTTATGGTTTATCTCCCAACCGGTATTTTGAAGGTAATGTCCAAACGCGGACCCTAAAACCGAAATTGTGTCCATTGGAAATACGGCGTAATAACGGTTTTTCAATTCACGAAGCGCTTCTATAATCGGCGCCGGGTCTTCCATAGTGTAAATAATTTTGTGATTGTTTTGCGTATTATAAATTTCAACCGGGTGGTCATCGGCTTTTAATTTATTATAATAAAATTGTAGGTTGGATAGTCCATGAGAAAATGATATTTCGCTCCCCACCAATTTGACACCTGGATTTAGACGAAAAAAAGTAAAACAATAACCATGCAATAATTTTATTTGTAGTATATTTTGTAGTTGAAAATCAGTTGTATCAACAATCAAAGATACAATTTGCTTGTTGGCAATCGTTTGTTCCACGACGGCTAGAATATTCTTGTAAAAAAGCGCCAGTGATTCAAAGTGAAAGTCGACCCGGTTGTTGAGTTCATAACTAAATATATAATATGGTTGCCCGCTAAAAATAAAGGAAATCACCTCAAAAAAAGATAAAAGTGTATTAGAATTGAGGGTATATATCTTATAATTTGCATGAGATGCCCGGGTAGCAATAACGGTATATTTATTGAGGGCATCAGTATTTTGGTCGTCCCTTATAGCTACTTTTATTAAACTCATTTAATCTACCATAGTACCCTAAATCCTTTTACTGAAATGGTTTTATACACTCAAAATTGAAAAAAAAATCGGGCAAATATACAGTAAAAATGACCCATAGCAAGCTGGAATCGGAATGGTTTGAACTGTGCCGACACGGTAGTATTATAGATGTAAAAGAATTTTTAGATAAGAATAAACAATGGGATGCAAGAGGTACCCGGGATGACGATAAAAAAGCTTGCCTTCATATTGCGGCTGAAGAAGGAAACACGCATGTGGTAGAGTTTTTATGGAAACAATTTTATAAGGATTATGGTGTACCAATATCACATGATGGGTTGTCCCCATTATTTTTCGCTGTTTGCAATGGCCATATTGATACTTGTATGTTTTTATTAGAACAACTAAATCTAAATACATCTTATGATTTTATTTCCCGCAACTATAATTTTTTTGAAAAATCTAGTGGTAAAATAGTACAAACTTTATTACATATAGCAGCATATAATGGTTATACAACAATTTGTGCTTTATTAATTGGATATGGGGCTAATTTAGAAGCCAAGACTGTGGATGTCATTGGTAGAACTCCTTTATACATTGCACTTAAAGCCGGTCATCTTGATACCGCTAAATTTTTACTAAAGCGAGGCGCTAAATTAGATTATGAAACCGTGGGACTCCTATGGAAATATATTAATCAGTAATAACTAGTATTTACTAGTTATTGAAACGGTTTTGTGTATTCATAACCATATTTCTCTGCGACTTTATCAAATACCTTAATATAGCTAAAATAAATCCACGTCATAATAAGAACATTTAGCGTCAAACCCACCCCAAATCCAACCCAGCCATAATCTTCGTAAAACAATATAACAACCCCCAGTGTCCACAGGCACCCGATTTTTATATAATCTTCGAGCGCATCGCTTTCATTTTGAAGAGTTTGCTGGTCGGTAAATGGGTGATTTATATGGAATCGCGACGTTAAATTTAAACCTGCAAACCCTAGTTGTATTGATGAATATATAATAGCATTTCCAATGAGCTGCTTTAAATTCATTTATAGTATATAATATAGAGTAAATGAATGATAAAGACATCCCGGCTTTGCTTTTATTTATATCGCGGGTCAATGAAGGTGAAAAAATAGTAACCTCTAACTGTACCATACACGACGCGGAAAATTATTGGGATAAGCTCAAACGTACATTTTGGTATAGCGAAAATAAGCATAAAACTTATCGATGGATGTATGATATAATCGACCAAGCATTCGACCTGTATGATTCGCTTAAACCGGTAACACCGGAAAACCGTAAAGTCGCCGATAATATACTTGAAAACATAAAAAAGTCCAAGGAAGGCATACGCAATATGAAGAAAACTTACTCAAAGGATACCTATTATTGTGCTCGTCTCGATGAATTATTGACACACATTGATATAAAAATAGGAATTAGAGATAAAATGAGCGAAAAGAAACAGGTACGGGAAAGAGTCGTTCAGGACAAGGAGATTGAAGAAGAATTTGGGACTGATTCATACAACATCATCAACAAGGAAATTACCAATAAAACAAAGTCTGGCAAGCAGATATCCGTTGAGGGCATGTATGTATTCAAGGATATTATTAACGCGAAAACCGAGGATGACTTGTTGAAATTTTTCGAGGGGGAATTTGACCGCCGTGGAATCGCGCGTGGTGATAGATCTCGAACCATGTATTATGGTATCAAAGACCTTGAATATGATGGTGATGAGGTCATCCCTCCATTACCAGAGGAATTGACCCCGCTGGTTTATCAGTTGATTTACAAGGATATTTTTGATAAGATTGCCCAGCCCGAGTGTCTGGAAGTCAAAGAATATACCGGGACTCAGGGTGTTATGATGAAACAACCTGAAGAATTTATCTTTTTCGTGATGGTTGTCTTGGGCGATCCTTGGTGCTGTTTTACAAAGACACCTGATTACGGTGGAACAACGTTAGGTATGAAATTAGTCCCGCGTCTGGCTATTACATTTAACGCGAAAAATTGTAATTATGTCATCCCGCGCACGCGCCGCCAAGACATCAAAGGACATACCATGTCACGAAAGCCTAACTTCCGTATGATGACTCTGACATTTAAAAAGTTAAATGAGATTGATTTATAATCAACAACCCCTAATAAATGGAGGTTAAAAAAGGAGTGGTCTATTTAACTAGTACAGAAGGAGCGCTCCCGAAACAAAGGCACTCTCTTAAGCGTTTACAAATGCTTTCCACGCTTACCAAGAGCGGGGATATTGCCTACCAAGAAAACGGTATCGTCACGGTATATATTCCAGACCAACAACTATTAGCATCATTTGAAACCCAGGATCACAGCTTTAAGATTTACTCGGTTGTAATCGATACCGAAAAATATGTTGAATACGATCAACAGGCCATCAATGAATATTGTATATATAAAATAAATTTCCACCGTGAATACCGATTGAATGTCTTTAGTAGTGAAATTACCCGACAATTCGAGGGGTGTATTTCAAATATAAAAAAACGAACGCGCGCAGGGTTGTCACAAAGCTGTCTGCTGTTAGAACTCTATCAACTCCGTAAACACGCTCAGGATCTTATAGTATCAAAGACGCTCGACCACAACAAGGTTGAAGCGCAATTACGGGAGCATTTACAGGCTTTTAGTTAATTATAACGAGTAAAAACCCGTTATAACACAATTAGACAATAGTAACTTCGGTTAATTCAGGGTTGCTTGGAATGGGTTTTTCAAACATATCAACTGGACAATCCTGAGTCTCTATCAAAGCGGGCGCCGGGGTGGATATAAATGGTTTATTAAGTATAACCTGATACACGAAAGCAGTTGGAATGGCGGGGGTAAATAAACATGTAATATAATTTCCTAAGCGTCTTATCATGGGTTTATAAACACGTGATTCGTATCGTATGGAAATATATTTTTTGTCAAGAAATAATATATACGGGTTTCCCTTTTTAACACATAATTCCCAATCTGTGTTGGGCTCATTTTGTCGCAAAAGATAATCAGAAAGACGGTAGTGTTGTTTGCTAAAGTTTTTAATTTTAATGGTAAACAAGGACATTTAACGTACCCACAAGCCCTTAAATACAACAGTACACTTTCACTGTAAGTAATAATCCCTAATTAGGGGTAATTACCTGTACCAGACTTTATCCTGGACAAATTAATTTAATATGTTAGATTTAGGTATTAAGCGTATATTATCCCCGTCTGATAGAGTAAAAAAATCGGAAAGCATCGACAATGTAAGATTTAAGCCTGTTAAACGTATAATATTTCCATTAATTAAGGAGGTTAATTTTTCGTTGTTGGAATTTTGAAGAGTTATTTTATCATATGTGTAATAACCATCATAATCAGTAACATTTTTATTTATATATTTATTTTTATGGTATCGAGTTTCATATAATGGTGTATCCGCATCAATATAAGAATCATTCAATAGTTCTACAGTCAACCAATAAGATGTTCCAATCTTGCAATTAAAATTTTTAACAATATCTACAACTCTAAATTTTATACCTGGTGGTAGCCTGATTTTAAATTTGTGAGGATTCTGGTTGAAAAATTCCCATTCTGGGTTGAAACTATGAACCTCTTTATCCCACAAACCTAAATAATATCCATCAAAAATTGATGGAACTTGTGTTTCGTATACACGTTCACTTATTGATTTTGCCATAGTAGAATCATTTACCGACGATTGTTGGGACCCCATTTATTTAATAATTAATTGTTAACCCCATTTTTATATAGTTTCTATTTCATTTCTGCGGGTAATTACTACCGAGGCATGAGGCGGGTGTAAAATGAAAAATAATCTCTAATTAGGGGTTATTTCCTTTGTTTTATTCAAAACAATTTCGACTCTTTTTGAACATGAAAAAGGCGCTAATTCGTCTTAATTATAAATTTTTGTTTTTATAATATTTCCGTCTCCATCAAATCTGGTATATTTTCCTCGTTTAAATCCATTAACATATTCATATATTTCTTTAACATTTCCGTTTTTATGCCATCTAGTATATAGTCCATTTCTACGTCCACTATCATAATTAAATAAAACAGATTTATTACCATTTTCATGCCATGTTTCATATATCCCATCTTCTTTACCATTATTATATACACAATACACTTTTTTTTGACCATTCGGATACCATTGCTGAAATTCACCATGGAGCTTGTTATTTTCATACATTTTAGAATATTCTAATTGACCCTCTTTATACCATCCCAAATCAAGTCCATGATTCTTATCATCTTTGAACCATGATAGACCCAATATTTGCCCATTTGAGAAATAAACTTCGCATCGTCCTGTAAATTTACCCTCACAGAAAGAACCCTCAACATAATTATATCCCCCTGTAATTTCACCATCATAAAAAGAACCGTCTCCACCGTCTATGAAAACCCAATTAGAATCAATCAAATTAAAAGAGTACCATCTCTTGAATTGGCAATTTTTTGAAGGCATTAACTCTATTAGTTTTTTATGCCATAACATTTTTATGTATATGTACTAAAGATATATAATCAATTTTGAGTGAAAAAATAATCCCTAATTAGGGATTATTTCTTTTTTTTATTTATTTAATTTATTTTTTAATAGGTTTTGGCGGGGCATAAGCCAAGCGAGGATTTTCACCTGGTTTGAACTTGTATGGTCCCTGCGAGGCTTTTCGTTTTGGGCATGTAACCATATAATGACCCCATTGATCTTTGGCTTGGCGGCATTCTTTCCATGTACAAAATCCAACCTGGCCTTGTGGTCCGAGCTTAATTTTTTGGCATTTTTTTTCAGGCTGATCCCCGTGGCCATACAATCCACAATAGGGACACAACCGTTCTTTTTTATATTTCAAGGCAGGGCACTCTTCTTTATAATGTCCTTCCTCAAAACAGAAAGCACAACGCTGAGGTTGTTTAATGCTTTGTTCATATTCATAGACTCTCAAGGCATCCCAACCCGCACATTCTTCACATTTTTCCAAATTTTCCACACAGGCTCGGCAATGCTCGTAAAAATCGGGAAAGTTTGACGGCTTTGTGGGTTTTATATACCGACGACGGGGCCGCGAGTAATAAGCTGCTAGGCTTTCCTCGCGATTTTTTTCCATTTGTTCCTCAACACGTTTTCGGGCTTGGGGAGACATTTGGGCTAACTGCTGTTGAGATACAATAATCATAGGCTCGTCATCGGAATCCGAATCCGAATCGTATTCAACACGACTCATTTTGTATTTATCGATATAATTTATAGGATTTTTTATCGGTAATTCTTCACTATAATGAAAATAAAAAATCAGTTTTTCGCTAGTGCGAAAAAAGTTTAGCCGAAGGTAAATCAGTTTTCCGCGCAAATCATTCGATATATTCAATAAATTCTTGAATCGTTTCCTGGTCATACCCTCGTTCTGTTAATTCTTTTTGTGTTTGAGACCGATGATTTTCAATATTGTAATTCTCTTCAGACTCTAGCCGTTCTTTCACTAGAATTACTATATTGGATATCTGAGCTTTATCAGCAATTTGTATCTGGATGTCCGAATCGAATCCATTTAGACAATTAATCAAGCGCGATAACCGCCCCGTAAAACATTGACGTTCTGCATCCTGAAGTTCCGTATTGAGAATACGTTTAATCTCTTGTGAATGTTTGTTGTTTTGAATTGTATTCCATACGGCAATAAATAGGTCGGTAAAGGTAATTTGAAGAATTGAATGAACCGCGGATTCAGTACAATATTCACCCATCAAACACTTTGTTTTTTCTGTCAAAACCGAGTCATCCATTACTTGATTAAACACTGAGTCAATCGTCGTGTTGCCTAAAGGCCGTTTTAAAAGTTTAAAAATCGAAGTTT